>Ga0190310_1000382_pt1 | contig 15301 bp, 15 predicted proteins | sample 48700778_MG_FD_165059 | JGI IMG/M metagenome (GOLD analysis project Ga0190310, IMG submission 165059) | Hydrothermal vent sediment bacterial communities from Southern Trench, Guaymas Basin, Mexico - 4870-07-7-8_MG | ecosystem: Environmental > Aquatic > Marine > Hydrothermal vents > Sediment ... | reverse complement strand
GTTCCGGCATCAATTACCAAATAATACTCGTAGCCCAATCCAATTAACCTCAATAATATTACTGCTTTCTACGTATATGGATTTTCGCCTGAAGAAAATATTGTGCGGGAGGTGGGATTTCCGCAAAGATCTACTGGTAAATCATGTCCGTTTTAAGATCGCTACTTAAATAGATCTAAGCTCGGCATTCAGCCTAACATAAGGCGTTATTTTTTCTATCACCTCAATTTCCCCACTGTTCGTAAACATGCGAGGCATCTTGGGTTAGCACCGGCTTTAAATCGCTGATCAAATTTCAATTATTTTCCCTGCTCCTCCTTCAACATATTTTTCAGGATAGAGAGACTTGATCTCTGACTTATATTGAGTGCAATGGGTTGGACAGATCAAGTCAAGGTCTTTTAAGGATTCAGGTCTAGTTCCATGCAAGCCCCCCACAATACCGTAAACTTTGCCAAATTGAGAAGCTACCTGTAGGATGTGCTCCATTCTTGGATGAGAGCATCCTGCTATGATCAGGATACCTTTTTCTGTCTCGACACAGAGTGATTGCTCTATTCCTTCCAGCTCGCCCGTAGAGTAAATCCCCTCGTAAAGCTTTGTAGGCTTTTTTCACTTCGACGACTTCCTTCGCATTCCTTGCTTCAGGAAGGTAGGAGGGGATCCAGAGTTTTACCTGATCATTCACGCGGAGAAAGGACGATAAGCCACCTACATGATCCCAGTGAGGATGAGAGAGATAAAAACATCTTCTATCTCCTTAGGATCGATCTCAAGTTTTTCCATATTTGAGAGCAAAATCCTTCCATTTGCTCCGGTATCAAAAAGGATTTTCCTCCCCTTAACTTCTATTAAGGCAGAAAATCCCCAATCAGCTTGCAAACCTTTCCTGAAAGCGGTATTGTCATAAACGATGGTGATCTTCATGGCTGTATAATTCTTAAGGTTACTTTTATGTGTTTGTGCTCTGAAGTGAGTGTGTCGCTTAATGTGTACCGTTAAAAGAAGCTACCAAAAGTAATTTGGGTGGGGTAAGTTGAAGTGAGCCGATCAGAAACTTTATCCAAGAGAAGATAACCCAGCTAGAAGTTGAAGGAACTCTTAAAGGAATTGAGGAGCATTTAAAGGAGGTAGTTGAACTTCCCAGAGGCATTATGACTAGATGGATAAGAAGTGATCGCGAAAGTCACTGATTCATTAACACTAGCCGCTCTTCTATTAAAGGAGGGATGATGGAAAAGAATAATGGAGATACTGCGCGAGAAACTATACGCTATCGAGCTCGCCGTGAAAGAAGTAACGAGCTCGATATGGGAACGAGTGGAGATATTGAAAAACATTACAGACCAATTTTTCGCTCGCAAACATCAGGATCACAATCTTCGGCTTACTCATCCTGTAGATGAGCCTAGGAAACTGCTTTTGATATGAGATCTGGAACTGGATGGAAAGAGGGAGGTTAAGGGAAGAGTTATTGAATGACTTGAGAGGATAAAGCTAAAATATGGGCTTATTCATGTTCCATAGTGGGTCATTTAAAATGGGCAAAATCACCGTGCAGAAAAGGGGGAGGATAGTCATTCCGGCTGAGATAAGGAGGGCTCTCGGAATCAGGGAGGGGTCCGAGCTTATTGTGGAGCTAGATAATGGGAGAATCGTGTTAACGCCCGTTAGAAAGCTTACCGCGCGGGATCTATTTGGGATCGCGGGTGAGGAGGAGGTGAGCTTGGAGGGGGTCGAGAATGCGCTCTCAGATGAGGCGTAGATTCATAGACTCAAACATCTTCATCTACGTTCTGCTAAAAGATCCAAGGTATGGGGAAGCATGTTTAAGGATATTGGAGAAGGTGGAGAGGGGGGAAGAGCAGGGCGTCACCTCGACTTTAGCGTTAAGCCAAGTCATAGCGCACCTAGCCAGACGTGGAAAAGGTGAAGCGATTAAACCTTTCATCGACTACGTCCGCGAAACCGGGATAATCGTTATAGAGACGACATTCCTAGATTTTGTTGAAGCCATCACCGAAATGGGCAAGCACAATCTCGACTACAGAATATGGGATGATCTCATCATCTCGTGTCAGATGAGGAGAAATGGAGTACAGGAGATATACACAAATGACAAAGACTTCGAGAAAATAGAATGGGTAAAACCAGTCTTCCCATGAGGACTAACGAAGCAAAAAGAAGTTTAAGTTATTCAAAAAGCTTTAAGGAAGATTTAATTCTCAAGCTCAAGATTTAATGCTATGAACTCATATTCGTTCATCGCTGCGCCGCGACACATCGCTTCAGGAGATAAGATCTTCTGTAACGATGGATTATTTCAACATCAAGATTTCATATTTAAGTGTAGATGGATCTGAGATACGTTTATTATAGCTTAAACCTCCAGACTAAATTAAAAAGTCGTGTTCCAATTTTTTGATTCGTTTTTAGGGAATTTATGCAAGAGTTGGATCAATCTTTTCGAAGCGAATATAGCATCTGAGCATTCATCATATTCTCTCAATGCCTTACACTATCATCATTTTTGTCTTTCTTACGCATTCAGCTCCCGCACTGGGCGTAAAATGGTCTCCTTCTGCATGCTTCTAAATTGATCAAACTAACGATTTCATAAATGATGTGACTGATAATAAGTTACGAGTCGTCAATCACTAAAGTTTAACATGAAACAAAACACTGAGATTGTATCTCCTTAAAATTAATCCGGAAATAAGATAACGGTGAAGACGGGGCTGAGAATATCGACAGAAAAAGATGTGAGTTGGAATGATGAAGTAACTCCCTCAAACCTTTATGGGTTTTTTAGGCGGGCTAATTCCTTTTAATGCCAATATTGCTTGAGATGCATGAAACATGGCGTAGTAGGCGCTGTTTATTGCGGATCTAAGCCTTGAATGCTCCAAGCACCTTCTCACGTATTCCCTTGAAGGTTCCATCGTCATATAAAACAACCCCGTCCTTCAGAACCTCAAAGATGAAGGGTGAGCCGACCTTGATCCTATGCTCAATCTCTTCTTTGGTATAGTAAACAGGTGTTATGAACGTCTCAAAACTATTCTCATAATCGATCTCATAGCTGATCTCCGAGACCTTACTCCTTACCTCCTTGTCCCTTCCCACGATCAAAACGTCGATATCGCTTTCTTCTCCGGCCTCTCCTCTCGCTACAGAGCCGTAAAGTATTATCGCGTTGATACGGTTACCTAGTTCCTTCACTACCGTATCCCTAAAATCCGTCAACACTTTCCCTTGTCTTCCTTGGAGCCTCAGCATTCTAGCCACCCATCTTTAAATACAATTGTTGCTGGAGAATTTAAAGTTAAACATATCCTAGTAGTCTTTATGGAGTCCGGGTTCAGGCTCAGCTTTCCAGAAGACTCCTCTCACGTTCACCACTTGTATTAGCGGCTTGTCCGAAGATGTCGAGCTTGCCTTCAAAGATTCACTTAAATTTATGACTATCGACCTTGACCAGATGATTAAAGCATTCGATAGCTTGGAAGCTCATGTTGCTTCCATTCATCAGAGCTCTGAGAGGACTTTCAATTCCCGTCCCGGCTCGCCTACTTTGCTTTAACTGGAGCCTCGATAGTCTTCGTCATGGGCAATGGTCACTTTCAGAGTAGTCGACTTGGTTACAGTGCTGAAGGCCGTGGCGGCCGTCAATTCTGTTTTCGTGACTTCGCTCGTAACTGTCTTATAGATAGTGGTTGGTGATGTAGTAGTGGGCGTTAGAGGCTATTGCGGAAATGAGTAGACGCAGGCTCAACTACAATATGTGGGATGACGTCGTTCTCTCCTGCCAAAATGAGAAGAGTCAAAATCCAAGAAATATACACGCAAGACAGGAATTTCGAGAAAATGGGTTGGGTGAAGCCTATATTCCCGCGGGAGGCGGTGTAATTTTCATAAAATAAATGATGAAAATGTCCGAAGGAGAGATGACCTTGTAGCGTTGAGAAATGCTCGGCAAGGTCTTCAGCGTTGATAAACGTAAGATCAAGCTCTAATATTCTCTCATAATCCGAAAATTACTCCATAAGCCACATGTATGCTGCGAGGGGCTACACCTTAGCAATAAGCTTGTTGAGTGGGGAGATATAAAGGATGTAAATCCGTTATCAAAAACGTAGATGGATATCGGGGTCTCGCCTGTAACGGTTACGGTTCCCCCAAGATCGGCCGCACACGAGAAATATAGAATCCCGATCGTTCAAATCTTCCACAAAACCTGGATAGACTAGACATCGTTTAAAGGAGTCTCCTGGAGATTTATTGAGGTAATGATTAAAGCGGCAAAGTTCTCGTAGCGCAGCAAACCTCTATCGAGGCACCATGGTTGAGGAGCCTCAAGAAGCTGGATGAAAGAATGTGATTCGGGGAAGCCGCTCGAGGATGGTGATGTAGGATATTAGCTTAAATATTACTATTTCAAAATTCATACTATGAAGGTTAAGGTGACTAGGAACTACCAAGTTTCGATACCGGCTGAGATAAGGAGACTACTGAATATCAAGCTTGGAGATGTGCTCGAAGTGCGTTGCGATGAAGAGAGGGGGGAGATAATCTTGAGGAAACTTGAGGAGCGACGGAGAACCCTTAGAGCTGGTAGACGGTTAACACCTGAAGAGATCAACGAACTAATTCAACAAGGTTTAGGCGATAACCTATGAAAGCTCTAATAGACACGAATGTCTTGGTGTATGACACTTTCGAGGACAGCATTTATCACGCCGAAGCTAAAAAGCTCTTAGATTCGCTGGATGGGTGGATAATCCCAAGCATCGTCGTCCACGAGTATGTGTGGGTTATGAGGGCTCTCAAGATAGAGGTTGGAGAAGTAGTTTACAAAGTTGAAGAATATCTTCAACATCATAAAGCAGGACTGATTAACGAGACATCGCAGGATATTGGGAGAGCGCTCAGTCTTATTGAAAAAGAGGGGCTTAACCTTTCTCAATATAATGATAAAATCATATTATCGCTGGCCCTTAAAGTTGGCAGCTTAGCAACTTTTGACAAGAAGTTAAGGAAACAAGCATTAACTCGAAAAATTCAGATTCTGCCTGAAAGGCTATGATGCTATTACCGTGAAAGATCAGTATTAGAGCTAGAAAAATCGAAAAAGAGAATATGAGAATAGTATGGGAAAAACATATGGACAATCTTCGGTCAGAAGTGTTAATGAATAACCTCCAGTTTTGACTGTGAGTTGATTAGACCTCACATAGAGTGCGGCGAGAAGTGGGTCGAAAGCCAGCTGTATCGAAGAAGGAGTTCGAAATGTAAAAGCTAGCTAGATCCAATCGAATTGGAGAAATCACGTAATATGAGTATCAAGTTCGCCGCCTATAGTCATAATCTAAACTTCTTTTAGTTTACGTCTGCCGAAGGATTCTTTGAGAGAGTTAGAGGCTTTAAGGATAAAGGATAAGAGAACCATAGCTGAGATCAGGAAAGAAATTTACAAATCTTCTCCGAAACATTCTGAGGAGAGAAGGAGGCGTGCTGCTCGATAGCGACATATTCATAGCCGTAATAAAAGAGGAAGATAGGCTTAAACAAGCTTCATTGAAGATATTAAAGGCAATCCAGAAAAGAAAGTTAAACATATCCTAATAGCCTTTATGAAGTCCGGGTTCAAGCTCACCTTTAAATGAACACCTCAATCGGATCCTATCATGGATTATTGAGGAGCTGAAAAAGAAGCCCCTAAACTATACAGGGATGTCGTTAACGATGCCGTGACGCCTATTTCAGAGAGCTTTTTACATACCTCATTGAAGAGAGAGAATCGAGGTCTTCATGTTCCTAATCCATCAAGACCGCTATCTTATTTCCCTTTAGAGCTTCCAAGTAGGTCGGGAGACTATTGAAGGCACCAACTCTTGTCACTTCAGGTTTAACGATTCCCAAGACCACCCTCCTCCCGTTTAAATGATGCGAGATTAAGGCCGCTACCTAGTCATCTGGCGTTCCATCAGCCAAAACTATGATTCCGGTTAATGTAATAGGTTCTAACGTTAACACATCAATCCCAATCTTTCTGGACATCCTCCCGATATTCACGGCCAGCCTACTCGTCAGGATTAAAGGATAGAGCTTCATAGTAGCAGGGTCTCTGCAACCCTCACATCTATTCCCGCCTTTAAAAACTCCTCAACTTTCTTTAATGTAAGCTCTTTAGCCTTAAACATGCCGTCGTTTAGGGAGGTGAGGTATATCTTCGCTTCTTCCTCAGCCATACCCGCTACAATTCTAGCCGCCTCCAAGCTATGCGTAGCTAAGATAACCTGTCTTCCACTATCCACTATATCGGATAACCATTGTGATACCCTTAGGAGCATTTTAGGGTTAAAGCGAGCTTCGACATCGTCCCATAAAAGTACCTCCGGTTCCACTATCTCGTAAAGAACTCTAGCTATTACGTAGCTTTGTATCCCTTCTCCTAAATCCCCAAGCCTTATTCTAAAGCCATCTTTTACGTACGCATAAATCGATAACTTTTCGCCGAAGAATGGCTCTATTGTCAGGTCTGCATACTTTTCATTAGAGAATGCTGAGGCTTCTTCAGCTACCTTCTTACATATGCCTAGGTTTACTATTGAGGCCCAATTGCCCTTCAAGTACTCGTAGCCAAGCTTTATCAAGCTTGGACTTAATAAGAGCGTGTCTCCAATCAACGCCTCCCCATAACCATAGGTGAGAGAAGAGGTTTCAACTCCAAGCTCTCCAATACATCTTATCACTCTGCCTCTTATATTCACTTCTGATCCTATTTCCCTATTCGTGGAAACATAGATATATGGATCAGCTCTAACGAATTGAAGAAGGTACTCATCTCCGTTTATCCCACACTCTATTTTAGCATCCTTTGTTGCATACTTATTAAACAGAAAAGCAAAACCTTCACTATCCAACGTTTTATGCATGAAATGTACTATTTCCACGGCTGTTCTGTGAACCCCATATGGAACTTCACGAAACGGATTTGGAGCCAAGAACAAGGCTTCCAATATTGTTGTCTTTCCAGAGTTATTTGCCCCCAATAAGATGGTTAATGGAGCTAGCCTTATCTCATCGCTTTTGATACCTTTGAAGTTCTCCAGCTTTAGCTTCCTTATCATGGCTAATCCTTAAAGAATTGTATCTAAGGCAATAAATAAGGTTAATGTAAAGAAAATAACCGTACCCATAATCCATCTTTGTGGCTATAGATCTAGAGAGATGGTCCTCGATTCATCTTCATCTCCAGCCTAAGTTCTTTTTCTAAGGCTCTAAGCTTGCCCTCAAGAGAGATTAGCGCAGACCTCGTGAATAGGTCGAATACATCTCGCTCATAATATGTTGATCCGGGCAGGGCATGATAGCCGGAGCCAGTGGGCCATCTAAGGCGATCCAAATTCAACTCGTCAAAGAAGGCTCATACAAGCTAGAGCCATACTTAAGAATCCTAGAAAGGGCGGCCTACACGATAATCACGCCCATTCTAGAAAGTCTTAGCCACCCTCACTGAACCTATGGCGTGAACCGTTCTTCCTAAATCCGGCCGGGCAGATAAACTTAATTCACGTTACATAACAGCTATGTATGTGATAGATAGTAGCGTTGTCGAGCATTTAAGGTGTATCATGAGAAGAGCCCGCGAAAACCTATTACAGTAGATTGGTCTTAAATGATCCAGCAAACGGTCTCAGACCAATAGTTTTGAAAACTTTTTAAGTTTCTGCACTTTCCATGTAAGTAAGGATCTCAGCCTAAACCCTCTACCACAGTGCTCCCTGTCAGTATTTCTTAGTCATCTTAAGCTTAAGGAATATTAACACAGCAACGACAATAATGATGGATGATGCTGATACCGATGCTACTATTGCCTCAATGTTTCCTATAGTTGGTCTCACCATAACCATCGTAACCGTATAAGTACTTGTTACTGTTTTCTCAAGAGTTACCATCGTTGGGACAGCTAGAGTTTTTGTTATCGTGGATGTCAAGGTAACCTTCTTGGTTAAAGTTTTATAAACATAAGCAGTTGCATTTCTTTCTTTAAGGATTACTGTTATCGGGGTACTTGATAGAAACCTTATTTCTTCCGTGACTGATAGCGGTATCTTTACAATTTCGAGAGTCCATATCTGATTATAGTTTTCTGAGTTGAATATTATGCTGAATTTAACTCGTCCATCGTTATCCGTAAGCTTACTGCTGATTAGCTTGCCTTCTGGATCTAACAAGTAAACCCGAGCCGTAGGTATCGGTTTTTCATTTTCATCTCTTACTATTATTGTAAATTCCCGAAGCACTCTCCCGTAAGGCCATCTTAAGACTCTCTCGAAATTCGATTCTAGCTTTACATCTCCTTTTATCACAGAATAGTTGGTTGCCATCTCTATCTCATTTAGGTTGTATATTTGTGTGTTTTTGAGTTCAAGATGATGAAAGTCGCCTCCAAAACCAGCTAAGTGTGAGGCGTTCATCATTATCAGGTCTCCGCTTATTACCTTTGAGTTCCATATTTTTACGGAGTCATTACTGCCTCTTAGTAATATGCCTGCACTAATTATCGAGTTATTTACGAAAATATCCGCATTCCCCCAAGAGGAAACCTGGATATACTTCATGTTATCAAATTCTGCTCTACCCAGTACTTGGAGCTTTACAAATTCAGTTATAGTTGTGTTGATTAACGTTAAGTCGTATTTAATATTGTTTAAAATTGAGCTATCTTTTAAATTCCAATACCTATAATGTCCGGCTCCCCAATTGCTCATCTTCACGTAACTCCCAGGCCTGAACCATAGCCATAGTGACGCGAGCTCGGAGTTTTCTAGAATTATATGTTTTTCGTTATACTTGTTTGGATCATCATAGAAGTCAATGTCCACGACCCATCCGCTTACAGAGCTGTTAGCTATGTCCAGTTTAGCTCCTTCCAAAGTTTTGAGGCTCAGATGTTCAATTTTCCCAGGCTTCATTCCGTTTATCCTTATCTCCTCTCTTTCGCCTGCAAATTTCATCACTATCCATCTGACTTGTGAATCTCGGATAGTGACATGAGAAGATGATTGGCCGAAGAAGAATATGCCGTTTGCGCCGGCGATCGACGACGAGATAACTCTTAAACTTCCTCTCGAAACCAAAATATCCCAAGTACATCTAGAGTTCTTAATAATCATAGATGCGTTTTCATCTCCATTTACGTGAAGGTTTGCATTTATAGGGATGCCGACCTCTAAAGCCGAGTTTTCTACAATAAGTTTGCCATTATCAGTTATATGTCCTATGTAGCTAACAAAATGAGTAAGCTCCCAAATGATTCGGGAGTTCCGTATAATTAGCGTAGCCTCATCCTTAACAATTATATCTCCTTGAAGATGTAAAGTCTGATTTTCTATTATAACGGTTTCGTCACCTTGGAGAAATATTCCATGCTCGTATGATCTTAGATCTGATAATTGTGTCTTGTGACTTGTTACAGCTAGTAGAGACCCTGTCATGATAAAAGGCAGTATGATTAGAATGGACATAAATCTAGTTATTTTCATGTCGTTTACTCAGCTTAAGATATTTGACACTTAAAAATTTTACCGCTTTATTTCTGGTGCTGTCAACTTAACGCCCCTCCCAGGGCTAGGGCTTTAAGCCTTTCTAGCTCGCAGGCACCCGGCAGGGGGAGGCTCCCCGAGACCCATATGCACCCTAACGCAGTTGTAGAAGCTGGCCCAGGCATAGGCGAGGAGAGGGGGGTGAAGTAGATAAAGTTCACGGGAAAGTTACCATAAGGCCTGAATATAAAATAATCGAAATACCACCAGAATAAGGTTCGAAACCTCCTATACCTACCAAAATACCTAGGGAGATTCAAACCGGAGTGGTGACCAAGAAAGTAAGTGAAGATGTCAACCAGATATTGTTGGAACGGAAGAGATTTATCGCCACTATGAAAGCTCAAGGGCACGAGAAGACTTGCCCCAGTCTTCAGGAAATAGCAGATCTCATAAAGAGTCACGCCACGCTTGAGATAAAACCCCCTTAATGAAAATAATACAGGACTGGAGACCATAACTGGTGGGATCTTCAAAATTGCCCGCCAACTTAAATTTAAGATGGTATATAGCTTTGATAAGAAATGTATTCGATTTCATATTGTAAATAATCTGACGTGAATTACGCTAGAACCTGGAGTCATTGACCATGATCGAAACAGATAGTAATGGAAGGAAAGCAAAGTGCGACGATCAAATCAAAGAAATTTTAGGCGTGACTACATTAGCTGACGGTATATGTCTCCCCGCATTGCAATTCAATAATTGCAGAAGCGAAAGTGGACTGGCGAATAAAAGATCGTCGGATAGGCTGACTTTTCCCAAACCTGCTTACAGCTAGGGGTTATGTCTGGGCATATATTATAACTGGCGTGCTCTTCTCGGTAGTTACGCCAAGTAACTGTGTTACCGCAGCCTTATGCTCCTCAAGACAACTCACTTTGACACCGCATGCTAGGTGTAACTTGTACCCGAGTATCCATTCCATGCTGGTAGATACTCCTAGCATCCGAATCTGAGGGGCTTCTCTTAACTTACATATTTTTTAGCTTAGCCGCCGTAAAAGCTCATTAAGTCCCCAGAATCTTCTTAAAAACATAAAGAGACGTAGCTTGCTTGTTGGATGCCATCTTCTTTCCTTTTCGGATGGTTTTCTAGCAAGGTAAGGATCATGATAACAGCGTCTTAAATCTTCGTCCTTAAATTCGGAGGATTTCAGGATGGATATTAATAGATCCTTATCTTCGATTGGGATACCAACAATATATTTTGACTCGGCTATATCGGGAGCGAACGACCTCCTCCGATCACATAATTCTTCAAATGTATAGGGCACTTTAGCAATTGCTACTATTCCTTGATTTAAATTTTCTGCTTCCACAAAGAAGCATTGGAGACTTATATCCTCAACGCTGCCACCACTACCTATTAACTCCTCACGAATTCCCCGTCTAATACAGTCTAAGAAACCGTGATCCTCTAATGCTATCTGCTCTTCTATTGAAATGGACCAAAATCCGGGGTAATAGCGCACGTTATCTCCGCGTTGCATACAAACGATACAACTTTTTGTGTTATCTCCGGCTTGTGTGACGACTACTATATGCATAGTTAGGAAGTTTGCCATCCGTGACTTTGGAAAATCTAATATGTTCCTAACTAGGTATTTCCTTAAAGATGTTTCCTCTACCAAGCCATTCTTTTTTATGCGCAACACTTGGTTAGGATCCTTTTCCATAGCTCGCTGCAATGCACTACCTATTGAATACTTAATTCTTTGCAATTTACATTCAACGATAGGTAAATCCGTTAAAGGTTGCTTGAATCTGATTATTCTATATTGAGTTTTGTCGCCTCTTATATCCTCCTCCGTTATATTTTGTTTCACTATAGATTCTAGCTCTTCTGGAAGTTGATAATATTCATTATCAAACGTAAGCCTGATAAAATGTGGATTGTATCCTTTTTCTTCTAAACTCTGATTGAAAATAACACAGTCACCTATAAAGTAGCTGGCCCCTCTGGGGTCCGATCGTACTATATCAACTATGTCTTCAACACTCGAGGGGAATAATTCCCGTAAACGATCAATCGGTAAAGGTCGAACTCTTACTTTATAGTTGGAGTGAACATAAAATTTCTTCCCTGAGATGGAAAACGATAGGTTTGTAGGAAATTTTCTCCGTAAATTTATATCTAAATGTCTATAAATATCTTCTGAAATCGTAAACCCATCGGGAAACGCTATATCACGTTCATTCTTAATGAAAAAATTTAGATCAGGGCTATGCCAGTACTCCGGAGAGGGATGAAGTATTACTTGGCAACAGTGAGCAGATACCCGTAATCTAATTCTCTCCTCTTCTATACCTTTGAGATACTCACTATAATCTTCATTAATCTTATTTAAGACCCTAAATATGTAATCTGCTGCGTAAATCAGATCATTATAATCATTCACATGTCTACATGGCTTAGCAAAAAGACCGCCATCTCCTGCCCAAAATACTTTTCTAAGTCCAAGTTTACTTAGTTCTTTTTCAATTCCCTTAGCCAAGTTTTCTTTTAACTCCATAGCAACCTTACTGGGAAGAAACTCGAATATTCTTGAATGGCCCTCTATATCCACCTGTATGAAGCCCATAAGTTGCACGTCACCAGGTTTAAAAGGCCATCTCATAGTCCCTTAACGAATCTTCCCCTCTATTATAGCTTATTAAGCTTTTCAATACGATTACGGCGTCTTTTTCGTGTTGTGGGCTGAGCTAGGCGATGGTAGTGCGAATCGAGGCATTATTTAAATCGATGCTGTGCGAGTTTAAGTGTAGGTCTCAGACTTCCTCCTATATAGGCATGATTTCATCCTGATGCAACTTCATAATCTGCTAGGAGGACGAATTCGGGGGATAGCGCACCAAATGAGATCACGGAGAAGGTGATCGCCATGAAGGATATGGTGATAAAGCTATTCTAAGATGCCAGGACCCGCTGAGTGGCTTGGCGAAACTTATCAGCTGCCTTCGCTATTATTGTTACCTAGTCATCGATGAGCGTTAGGGTCTACATTAATTCTATGGATGAGGGGGCGAGGAGGCTTCACGGCCATCCGCTCCGATTTCGCTTTCCTAACAGTCTTAGCGATACCATGCAGATCATCCATGGGAAATCACATATTAGTTCTAGACCTTTAATGAGAGTATGATTTAATTCTTGCATAGCTCTAGCAATTCATCGAATGTCGGCAGCCTTCGTCCCCTAGCAAAATTGCAGAAGCTTTTTAGATAGCAATATTTACATTTGGGCTGGTCCCTACAGTATTTGTGTGCGAGATAGCTGATCACTTCATTGAATTTTATGGCACGGCACCGATCCCGCGGAATTAGTCGTCGTAGTTTTTGGTAGACTTCGGTTTCAGTTTGGAAATTGGTCAGTTCATCTAGCCATTGTCGATCAGTGATATCCATTCCGTAAAAGAGCCTATTTCCAAGTCGCATGACATCACTGTCGATATAGGGTATATTGTCGCCGAAGCAAAGGCATCTTAGCAGGTTGCTCAGGCTCTTATTCAATTTGAGAGCCTTCTCAAGGTTGCACTCTTTTCTTAGTTTTTTGTAATTATCGACCAACTTCTTGACGGCACATATGGCATTAACTAGATCTTCTATGACCTTCTCGTCGCCGAGTTCGTTCCTTAATAACAGCTCCAGCTTTTTTCGATTCTTACTCAACGTGATAGATATGTCGATTTCACATTCCTTGGGGCTATCCTGTTCTCTGTCTTCTTTCGTTCCCCCTTCCTTTTTCTCCTCCCTTTCTTCGTCTCCTTCTTTCGCTTTCTGAACCTTACGGATTGCGTTAATCAAGCGGTCATAGCTTCTCAGAGCATCCTCATAGCTCATATCTTGCAAAAGGGTGTAGTACGATGCTATCCTGATCAGGTCTTGGATGATTTTTCTCTTGCTCCAGAAGTCATAATTCTGGACTGCCTTGTATGCTAGACCTACAGGATATTTGCGGCATTCACGAGCATATTCCTCAGAGAGAATAGGCTGTCCACAGACATCGGCGTAATCCCGAAACCAATCCTCTATATACTTGTCATAGGAGCCGATCACGGTTCTTTTCATCTTCTTAACCGGGAATCTCTCAATCCGTATCTCTTGAATTTCGTTAGACGGCATCTCCGCATACATCACGGGTAGGCAGTCCTTTAGGGGGATAACCCTCTTGTCCCTCCTGTCTCCATGCCTTTCGGTTAAAACGATGGCTTGCATTATGAAATCGTGTTTTTCCGAGTTTCCCTTGACCAGCTTTTTGAGGAACTTATCTTTCAATTTAGCTGCAGGGGTCGTCGCCTTTATCCATTTTGGAAAACCGCATTCATGAAGCTCTAGTCCACTCGCCATGACTCTCACAGGACTATTGAGATAGTACCTTAATCCTAACCGCCTATATACGCTCAGCTTTAGAAGAGCGTGTACCGATTTCATCAATAATGGGAATAGGATATATGTATAGAGGTTGATGCAACTTTGCCCCGTCAGGAGGGAAAGCGCTCCGAGCGCGGGCCCCATCGTCATGAACGTCAGGAACACCGGCTTCTCCAATGGCGAAAAGCTATGCCCGACGGGTACTATCCTATTTCTCCACCCTCTCGTGCCAGTAGTAAGACTCATGAACGTAAACAGCTTTCGAAGGAGGGGGGCTTTCTCGCCTAGCATCTTCTTATAAAAGTCCCCGGAGAGGATCTCGTCCAGCGCCCATTCGTTGATATACTCGTCATGGACAATCTCCCTTAAAACTTTATGAATTTCTTGTCTTCGAGGATACTCTCCCTTATATTCCGTTATGCCTTCCGCGGTCATCAGTAGCAACCTCTCAACGAGCTCAAGATCCTTTGGTCGCAGAGACATGTGCTATCAGCCTTTTAGTTCGATTCGAATGGTAATCTTTGTGAGTCCACTAGCTGAGTTCATTCTCCTTAAAGTTCCCATGTTATTTAAGGTTTATCGCTGGAGCATATTTAAAGGGCGGGCTTAAATATCGAAGCGAGATTTTGCTTATAAAGCTTTAGGAGGATATAGCCGATGAGCCGGTAAGATGTGCGCTGGCTTGGAGAGCAAGAAGGGTTCAGACTCCGGTAAGTCCAGCGCCGTCGGATCTTGGGGAAAGCGGGCAAACGTTATCATTCTTCCGGTAGAGTTACTTAGGCCTAAGATACGCGTTAGAAGGGATCTCGGAAACCTATCCACGCTCATAAACTCGATCAAGAAGCGCGGCATCCTACAGCCATTGATCGTCTCTGAAGGCGATGATGGACGTTATGAAATCGTCCTCGGGCATAGGAGGTATTTAGCGGCTCTCGAGGCTGGGTTAAGGGAGTTGCCTGCGATCCCCATCGGCAAGATGAGCTTAATCGAGGCCCTCGACCTAATCTTGGAGGAAGAGGAGTCTAAGAAGAGTCTCACCCCCGATGAGCGGTGCCTAGCCATCGCGGCAGAAGCCATTAAGATGGGGGTTAGGGAGACGGCTAGAAGGCGGGGGCTCCCGCCCTCTACAGTCGAGAGCCTCAAGAAGGCTGGCATAACATTTAAGGGAGTTTGGCGGCTTGTGCGAAGTTCGAACATGGAGCGCTCGTTTAAGGCAAAGATTAAGCTGGCCGAGGAAGTCTATAAAGCCGTTTCTAAGGCGGGCTACAAGGGTGAGGACTCCGAAGAGCTTATGGGAAGGCTCTACTTAATGCTAATGGA
>Ga0190310_1000381_pt1 | contig 15318 bp, 3 predicted proteins | sample 48700778_MG_FD_165059 | JGI IMG/M metagenome (GOLD analysis project Ga0190310, IMG submission 165059) | Hydrothermal vent sediment bacterial communities from Southern Trench, Guaymas Basin, Mexico - 4870-07-7-8_MG | ecosystem: Environmental > Aquatic > Marine > Hydrothermal vents > Sediment ... | reverse complement strand
GTGCATCATATTTTCCGCTCAACGACTTGTCTATTATGTTCGCTACTGTCATATCTGTTGCATTATACAGAGGCAGCGAAATCAGGTTCCAGCCCTTAACGAGCTCTTTGCTGAATGTCTCCTGCGGCGCCAGGCATGTGAAATTGCCGTGAACCCACATAGCATTGACATCTTCTATATCACAATCATATATCTCCACATGATCAGGATGGTGATATAGCTGCGAAGTTCCTGGATTTATGCCCTCCAGTGTAAGAGTAACTAATAGAAGTTCGCCAGTGTTTGGTTCACAGTAGTTCTCATCACGACCACCGATTCTGACGTAGTTACCCCAATGTCCAAATCCTGTATCTTTTGGGAAAGCACTGCCTGTATAGTCTGCATTCGTTATGTTAACAACGTCCGGGTCGAAATATATCCAATCTGCCCAACCGGACAACTGCACGCTTGTATTCACCCACATTTGCACTGTAATACTCTCGCCTGGCATGGCACTACTTGGGTCGGGTTTAAGCCAGATAATTGCATCATATCCATCAGGAATCGGAATTGCCACCGTTGTGGACACCGCTGACGCCGCTAACACTGTAAATACTATTGTCAATATTCCAACCAATGCTATTTTGTTTTCCATTTTTTCCTTTCTCACCTCCTAAAACTTTCCTTTTCACTTCCTTTATCCATTCATTTCTTATCCCCCATCTCTTATTCCGTTTCTCTTTTTTGCTTTTCCCCCAAAAAAGAAAAAGGGGAAAAATTTTGATTTTTCAGTGTCTCTCTTTAGCTTTTAGCCAGCTTTAGCTTTCGCAACCAGTGCAACAGTGCAGCGCATAGCCTGTGAAGTAGTGCTTTCCCAGTTTAATTACATCACTGTATTTTATTTCACCACTGCAATCAACATCACCAGCCCATTCCGAAGCGAGTGCATAGCCTGTGAAGTAGTGCTTTCCCAGTTTAATTACATCACTGTATTTTATTTCACCACTGGCATCCACATCACCGCACATGAGTGTGTAATTCCGCCATTGCTCTTTCAGCGGATAGTAGTCATTCGCTGCCGTAGCGCCGTCAATCTTATACGGGCTATCGCAAATCCCATCATTGTTCGCATCCGTGCATGTGTCGTTGTTGTCCCAGTAATTGCCCATGTAGCTCACGTTTGACCCGCCTGAACCCGTGCCACTGTGTTTATACACGAAATCGCTTATCGTAGAGTTCCAGTGATTATGTGGATTCAGTTCTGGCTGTCCTTCCCACATATCGTATGCCTGATGTTTTGGATATTCGGGATTCGTCTTGTTATTATCGATGAAGTTGTTCCAGAAGATGATGTTGTGTGAGGCGTTGAACAGCTTCATTCCGTATATACTGTTGTTCACTATTGTGTTTTTGTATATACAACTGTAGTTACCGAATATGTATATACCGTATTCGGCGTTGTTAGAAATGGTATTGCCACATATCGTGCAGTTGAACCCTATCAGGTCAATTCCGTAGTGATTTCCTTCTATTGTGTTGTTTGTTATGTTAATGAACATGGAATCACTTTGATGACCTCCACCCACTTCTCTTGGATACACCTCTATACCATGAGCGGAGTTGTTCTTTATAAGGCAATCAGATATGCTCACATAAGTGGAATTCTGGACTCGTATGCCCTTGCCCGAGTTATTCGCTACCGTGCAATCCACTATCTCTTTCTGATATTGCCCCCGCAGGTGATTCAGATATATTCCATGCCATTTTTCTGGCTTCTCTGCCATCCATCCGCAGTTATGAACAGTGCAGTTAGTGATAACGAACGGAACTGTTGTGTCCTGTATCCAGATACCATGACCTGCACAGTTCTCTATTGCGTAGTCTCCTCTGAAGTTCTGTATATAATATGTGTTACCTATTTTTGTGATATTCCCTGCTCCGAATGTTCCATTCTTGCTTTCATTCACGAGTGCATCAAAGTCGCTGTCCGACTTCACTACCAACACATAGCCCACCTGATAATATACCGACTTACTATTATCGTTCCGATGCGTATCGGGTTCGTTTTCTATTATATGCTCTGGGTCTGCAATTGCAGTGAAGTTATGACAGCCATACGGTAGGTTCACTGATGTGAAAGTTACTGTTTCGTTTGCGTGTGCATCCAGTCCGTTTATAGTTCGGTTACCGAAGAGACTGCCATCTATGTATAGACTCACATTGAACGAAGCGTTCGCTCTTAGACCGCCTGTGTTCTTTACTGTAACATTTACCGTGAAATCCTGGTTCGGTCGTGGTGTCTCTGGTATGAATTCAATAGTAACCTCGAGGTCGGGTGTCGGAGCCTCTTCTGCCAGTGTTGCCGTGTATACATACATGTATCCCGATGCATCACCCGGAGTAAGGTCCCACTTTTCCCATAAAGTAGTTTGTGCTGACTTGTTTACATGGTATTTCTCAACCTCAAACCATTCGGTGACATGCTCAAGGTGTGTCTCAAACTGCGGACTCTGACCGCCGAAATATAAGTCCGCTCCGTTATCAAAGTGCGACTGCACCGACCATAATGTATAATTCGCTGAGGAGCTGTTCACATTGTAGAAATAGGTCTCATAAGGATCGTCTACGTATACCTTATGAAGTCCCCAATTATGCCACCATTGACCGCTATGAGTTATATGTTGAGGATTAGTACAATTGGTCATGACGATGACAACCCACTTGCCATAGACAGTGTTAGGCGACTCCCCATAGCACCCGGTCAAATTTAACCAGTTCTCGCCAGGCGTTGGATATATCCGCCAGAAATAGTGATGAGTACCGTTATCTGGACTGTATCCACTGCAAAATGCGCCCGAAATGTTATCATTGGCATAATCCTTACCGTCCCATATCTTTATGCAATATTCTCCTGTGGCATTCCTGAAGCATGCCGTTGGGTCACCAGGGCAAGCAGCCCACTTATGCCAGTGTGCGTATGCTATTACCAGCTCACAACTATCAGGCACCTGAAACGACCAGTTTGCATTTCCAGGGCCTCCGTCCAGAACCATTACCGTGCCATTGATAATCGTGCCTGTTGTAGACCCGAAGCCGCTAACATCACGCGTTATTAAGGGCTCCAGCCATTCCACAGCCATCGCAGGTGTGCTGAACACTGCCAGCACTAACACTAATATCGCTATCGGCGCTATATATCCCGTTTTCATTTTCCTCTTTTTCACCTCCTTTTTTTTCGCACACCTCATCTGCGCCGAGCCCTATCCATCCCCAAGAGGAGCACACCCAATATTTTCGCCACATCCCCCCCTATGCTCATACTTCATCACACATCTGAAAAATAGGGTTATAAATAACATTATGGAATAAAAACATATGCAAAAAGCATGTGTAAAAAGCACATATCCGCTGAGGAAGTATAGGGCATTTCCGCCTTCTCCAAGACCTAACGATTCCTGATTGTGCATCTCCATTCCACAACCTCCGACACGCATTTCTTACAAAATGCCGCTAAAAAAGCCCCTTAAGTAATGATGGGAAGCAGGAGAGGGTTGGAGGTTGATTCGTTAGTTTTTACTCTGCATCTGAAAAACCGTCGTCCGATGGCGGTGGGGTGCTGGCACAACCCTCACTTCCGAATGTTGAGGAAGGAGCTGAGGTAAAAGCCGATGACGCTCAGATGTCTGTGTGTCCTAAGAAGCGAGAATCTCCATAGGGAGGGTGTCAATCCTTTCTCCATCCTTTCACCACCTTCTGCTGGCTTTTATCTGACAGCTTCCCTTTGCCCTCATGGAGTATCACACCCTCATAAAGGAAAAATGATTAAAACATGTGCTTTTTGCATGTGCAATTAACACACTCAACATTTTTAAATTTATTATTATGATTTGCGAAAATAACGAGGAATATAGTGGAGGGGATGAGAAGGAAGGAAAAAAGAGAGCGGAAGAAAGCGCAGCTTTTGAGCGTCATTATATTCGCACTACTCGTCGTAATGAACTCCTCGCAGAACTTCTCCTTGCCCCTGTCGCCCGTCAACAACTCCTCTCTCCCCGTCAATAACGCCTCTACCTCGCCGAATCCCCCCTCAACATTTCCATCCGCACCGAGTATCGTGTCGTTTGAACCGAAATCAATGATAGTATGTGATTATGAGGGTGAAAGAAGAACATTCAGCATATCCACGGATCAGATTGTAGATGTGCAATGGCTCATAAATGGAACTGAAATTCAGGTAAATAAGAGCGTAATAAATGCTTCATACACAAAAAGTGCAACTGTCGGCATATGGAATGTCTCTGCTATTGCGTTTAACAAAAACGGAACAGTAATGCATACATGGATTTGGAAAGTGTCTCAAAACTTCTCAAACCTCACGACGCCTACGCCGACGCCAACACCTTCTCCTACACCTACTACGCCGACACCGACGCCGATGAAAACACCACAAGCACATTCTCCTTGCGAGACACCTTTACCTTCGCCTTCAGCGCAATCAATAATACAAAAGAAAACGCATACATGCTCAAATACAACAGCACCTTTCTATATCTTCGGCTGGGTAAATTACACTAATGGAGAAAGGTGCTACAATCCTACTGTAATTGTGAGCAAAGGAGGAAAAAAATGGCATGCTGAGACCGCTCCTGATTCTAACTTCTTTCATCTTTTCATCACAAATATAAGCGAAGGAGAAGATATTCTTATCAATGTTTCTGATGGAAATCAACATAATAGCACAAATTTAGTGGTAACACATGAGGACATAGAAAGAGGAGGTATTTTTAATGTCAATCTGACGCTTAAAAGCCCAACACAGACCGACTTGGCAGTAACAAAATTATGGATAGAACAGCCAAAAATTATAATTGGAGATGTTGTGAATGTGACTGCGGAAATTGAGAATAGAGGAAAAAGCGCAAACGCTACGACAATATTCTACGACGAAAAGAACATCTCTATATTTAGATTCTATTGGAATGTGCCTAACTTTACAAGCAGAGGAAATGACATTATAGTTCAGCCTGAAGCCCTCAAAATAAGAATTCACTTTGTTGAGATAGGAATTCAGGATGAAGGTCATGTGAGGATTTACGATAAGAAAGGTAATTTAATCCATAATTTCACTATAACGGAGAATAGTTTCAGTATAACAGATTTCTGGACAAATTGGAGCGAAGGAGATGAAATAAGAATAGAATCCCATGCGAGAAATTATCTGTATTTCATGATAGACAAATATGAGGCGATATTTGGAAATGAAACACGGCGCTTAGGAAGCGGCCAGTCTTTAGAATTCAAGGCGAGGTGGAACGCATCCGCATGGTTCAACGATGAGGACATTGCTTCTGGCAATCACACGATTCGTGTGCGAGTTATGCCTCTGCCAAACGAATCAAATGTTGAGAATAACGAAATGAGCAGGACAATATGCGTGAATCCAGCCAGAATAGATATTCAGGTGAAAAATGTCTCCGTGGATAAGGAACCACTTCTTGACGGTGATGTTGTCAATATTAACGCCACAATCACGAACAATGGATATGAAGATGTGAGCGAATTCAAAGTTATATTTATAGATGAAGAGGGAGGGATGAAAGAGCGCTTCAACGAAACTACTATTCACTATCTGAAAGCAGGTGATTCCGTAACAATCTCCACAGCTTGGAATGCCACTTATGGTAATCATACCATAACAGTGACAGCAGACCCAAATGATGTCATTCCTGAACTTAATGAAACAAATAATCAGAGGAACATACATGTATATGTGAGAAAATCAAGGGATTTTTCTCTCTCATCCCTGGTGCTATTCAATAAAAGTGGCGAGATTTTAAACACATCCCATATTTTCTTAGGTGAAAAGTTGTTTGTAAATGTGTCTTTAAATATAACAAATTTTGCAAATTGTGGTGGAAAAACAGATGTTTGTTTATTTATGGACGACGATTTATTGGATAAAACGACTGTTGCTTTCAGTAAAGGTAACGAAACAAAGCATGTAGAATTCGATTTGACAGTTGATAAAGCAGGAAATCACTCACTTAAGGTTTGTGTTGACTGCAATGATACAGTAAAAGAGTTCAATGAAACGAATAATTGCAGGAGTATAAATATATGTGTGCATAAAGGGAATGACTTTGCGGTCACAAATATAACATTCAAACCATCCGAGCCTCTAATAGGAGACATTATTGAAATAAATGCGACAATAGCGAATTTCGGAAATAGAGGGGGAAGCACTATTATAGAGTTTTATGATAATAAGAGCATAGAACTGAAAAGAACAAGAGATGATTATTTCGGCGGAAGAACAATCAACGATATCATTATGATTCCTGAAGCTTTAAAAATAAGGGTTCATTTCTCGTATATCGCAGCAGGCTCCTACATTAAGATTTATGAAAGAGATAATCCGATTCCAATTGCGATATATAATACTTTGTCTGATATAAGTGATAATTGGACAAAATGGTGCGATGGCGATACAATACGCATAGAATCGCACTTTGGAGAATTCACAGTTGACAGATACGAGGCGATGCTTGCAAATAAGACTGTATATTTGAGTGCAGGAAATTCAACAAATATTTCTTCGGTCTTGAATCTGACATCGCAAGAATTCGGCTGGGCAATCAATGGAACACATAATATAACAGTAATAGTTGACCCTTATAATCAAGTAGATGAGTTAAATGAGACGAATAATGTAAAAACAGTGCAGATAGATGTGAATCCTTCTCTTGATTTCGCAGTCACTAATATCTATTTCGAGCCGAAAGAGCCTGTTCTTAACGACAACATTGAAATAAAAGCAAACATAACTAACTTCGGTAATAGAAGCGGGAGGACTTTCGTGGAAGTCTATTATGATAACAGAACCGTAGGAATTGAAAAAGAAATAAGAGGTATAGGTAGTTCCACGGATGTTATTTCACTCCCGCCAGGCGTTATCGGTGCAAGACTTCATTTCAAGCGTGTTCAGGTAGGCTCTCATGGCCATATTCATATATATGACGAAAATGGGAATTTAGTTGAGAATATCAAAGAAAAGGGCTGGACTGACCACATATACAGCAAAAATATCACGATAAAGGCGGAATGCTGGCTTAAGACAGAGTCCATTGCATTCAAAATTGATAAATACGAGGCATTGATTGCAAATGAATCTGTGATGTTAAATGCATCGGAATCAAAAAATGTCACCACATCGTGGAACGCGACCACACTTTACGGAGGTGCAGGCCCTCATAATATAACCGTCCGCATAGACCCGCATGATGTATTCACCGAGAAAAACGAAATGAACAACATATTAATCAAGCAAATATTCGTTAATGGCACAGATTTGGCGGTTACAAACATAGATATTCCGAGTGAAAACCTTTTTGCTGGGCTGAATATGAATATTACCGCAACAATAGCTAACCTTGGTGCGATTGATGCGCACAATTTCTCCGTGTTCTTCAGGTATAGACATCAAAGAAACGATAGTTATGTTGTTTTCAATATCACAAACATATATTATCTGCCCGCTGGTAACTCAACAAATATCACGGTGTCATGGAAACCGCTAGAAAGCGCTTTTTATACGATAAACGTGAGTGTTACTTTTGTTCCTCTCGTCGACATTGATGAAACGAACAATATGAAGTCTAAAAATACTCCCTATGCACTATTCCCAGGTTGGGACTTCTCAATTGAGAATGTCAGTGTTTATCCTGAAAAAGTGCGAGAAGGTGAAAATGTGACAATAGTAGCGACAGTAGGCAATTCTGGGCTCGTAAGTGAGAATGTAAGTGTTGGATTCTTCGTGAACTACACAGATTTCGCCGCTGGAGATGAACGATTTATGCGGATTGGCACTGTTAGTGTATTCGTTCCTGTTAACAAAACAATTAATATCTCGTTCAACTGGACTGCAAATGTTCATGGTGGCGAACATCTGATAGTTGCTGTGGTGGACCCTGATAACGAATTTTATGAACAGGTGGATTTCAAACCACCACGAGATTCTCCACCAGATAGCATCATCTTCAGGGGTAACGGTTCAGGAAACAACGTGAAGAGCTGCACGCTGCATATAAACCCTCCTGATTTGACTATATTAAACTTTTCTATAAACCCATCAGCACCAAATATCGGCGACACCGTGAATATAACTGTGGAAATAAGAAACAACGGGAACACGACAGCGAACAGCACTGTTTGGTTCTATGTGAAAAGGGATGTATCCGTTCATGGTAAAACAGGATTCACATGGTCGCTGTGGCGACCAGAAAATGCTAAGATGAGAGTCCATTTTGATTTCATAAATATAACTTTTAAAGAAGGTAAGGGTGTTGTAAATGCGTATAATGAGAACAAAAAACCTGTGTGCTTTTATGTTACAGAAGGAAAAGGAGCAAATGCGCAAGCAGTAAAAGTGTTCAATATATCTGCCGATAAATCCTCACACACATCCGGCTTTAGCTATCCCTGCTGGAACATAAAATGCCTCTGGGACAAAGAATGTGAAGATTGGAGATGGAATTGGTCAATTCGTTATTGCACAGAGGAAGATGTTGACCTAATCCGCTGGAGGAATATCTGGACTGATTGGTGCGATGACAAAAAACTTGAAATAAATGCAAAAGGCCATGATTACCGCACACAGAATTGTAATGAAGAGACTGGTGATGGTCCGATTCCAGGTGTGGAGTTTCTAATAGATGAATACCAGTTCCTTCTTGGTAATAAAACCGTGACGCTGAAACCTGGCGAATCAAAGCCATGCAATTTCTCTTGGAACATCAATTTCCCTTTGGAAGCGAAAGCGGCGGGTAAAAATTACACATTCATGGCATTTGTGGAAAATGAACATGTAGAAAAAGAGACGCATATAGGCGGAACTGACCTTGGAGTTGTGAACATTTCCATAGAACCTTTTGTTGGTAGAGTGGAGGATGGAATAATCGTTTGGGACGGCAACATCTTGCGTATAAACGCAACGATAAAAAATTTCGGCTCCATGAATGCATATGACTTCAATGTATCCTTCTACGAGTCCGCTTCATCTTGTAAATTGCTTGGTACCAAACATATTGAAGAACTTCCAGTCGGTAATTCCACAACTATTTCATTTACGTGGAATGCGAGCATTCGGTATACGAAAAAGAAAATAAACACCTATGAAATAAATATAACAATTGACTCAAATAAAAATCATGAGGAAGATTATAAGAACAATACCTTTTCACAGAACGTATATGTGAGAGAATCTCGTGATTTCTTCGTATCAAATCTCTCCTTTTCAGTAAATAATGAAACAATCAGACCTGATTCTTCAGGTAAAATATGGTTAAACCTTTATGATAATGTGACTATGAATGCCATCATTAACATAACAAACTATGCGAATCAGGGTGGCACTGTGAATGTCAGCTTCTATCTTGATGACAAAGAACATGAGATAGGTAGCAGAACTGTTATTTTCGGTCCCGGTTATGGAAATAGGACGATATATACGGAAACGAGCCGTGTAAACATTTCGTGGAAGCCAGAAGTCATAGGCGAGCATAACATAACTGTAGTTGTGGATTCACTGGAGAAAATATACGAAATAAACGAAAGCAACAACACATACACACAGCCTATTCATATCCGTGCGTCAGACCTTGTGGTAAAAAACCTGAATGTCAATCCGAAAATTCTCAATCGGTGTGAGAATGCTTACATCAATGTCACGATTGCGAACCGTGGAAAGTTGAACGAGAGCAATGTCACCCTTGTCATTTACGACTGCGCGCGGCGACATATAGAAGACTTATCATTAAATGAAAGATATTGTGGGTTCCCTACGATAGCAGTAGAGCGTGAGAATGCGACTGCAATGCGACTGTATCTTGACCTCGCAATAGAAGGGGGGGAAGTTTGCATTTATGATAGTAAGGGCAGAGAGATGGAATGCTATGATCACAGTTTCCACGGCTGGACGCCCTGGATATTGGGAAATAAAAGTGTGGTGAAGACAATAAAAGAGGATGCTTATGCGAAGGTCAGTAAGGTTTATTACTTAGAAGAAAGCAGTGAAATTTTCACGGCTTCTATCCCAAAACTCAATATTAACGAGGCTGTGAATATTTCCACTAACTGGACGGCATCCCCATGTGGAGAACGGTTCATCACAGCAATTATTGACCCTGAAAATTCCGTTCCGGAATACAACGAATCAAATAACAACTTGGCACAGTTTATAACTGTGCAAACTGCCGACCTTAAAGTTTGCAATATCTCTTTCAGATGGCTCAACGGCTCACAAATAAGCGAGAAAGAAACAGTAAAACATGGCGATAACCTCACAATAACCGCAAATATAACAAATATAGGTGTAGAAAATGCCAGTGAGTTCTATATTCGATTCCTTGTTGACGATATTCCTATTAAAAACGAAACAATACAGGGTTTGGCAAAAGGATCAATAATATCGGTAAATGCCAACTGGACTGCGATTGTCGGCGAGCATGTGATAAAAGTGGAAGCTGATTACGGGGATAGAATAGATGAGACTAACAAAACAAACAATATAGAAGCGAAGGAGATATATGTTTCCGGTGCTGAAGTTACCGGAAGCACATCTTGGGAAACCTTAGGGCTTCATGGTGATATATTGTTTGAACCCACGCAGCCTTATGACGAGGATACCGTGAACATCACAGTGAACATCACCAATATTGGATGTTTAAACGCAACAGATTTCAATGTGCTTCTGTTCTATGATTATTCGCCAGACTATTGGGAAACCTATCCCGGTCATTCAACTGATGGTTGGGTTTGGGTGAATAAGACATATCCCGGCGCTAATCTGGTATATCTCCGTATAATAGACCGTGCCAAGAAAGAATATATTCGTACGCCGTATGGAGAAGAAATTTGGAGATGGAACCCTCTTGATCCCGATGATGTGGAAGTGTATGATGCGGAGGGTAAGGCGGTATTGAACATATCAAATTTCAATGATGTATGTAATTGGGCTCAGGTAACGGAAGGAAAATCATGCTGGATTCCAGTGCAAGGTGATACTGCAAATGTTAAAGTTTATGGCGAACTCTGGGAAGACTTCATTATCTTCTTCTATCCTGTGTATCAAAATGGAACATCGTGGTTATATGAAGGTGTCAACGTGCCTGTAAATAGTTCGGTAAATCTTACTCCTCCGATGCAAACAGGGGTCAGAGCGGGCGATTTCAAGGTCATGGCGGTGATAGACCCAGAGAATAAAGTGCCTGAAGATGACAAAGCTGACAATATCATAGCACGAACAATGCATGTGAAACCCACAAGGGACTTCACTGTATTAAATGTAACTGCGGATAATGTGAATCTATCAGACACAGATACCACGAACATAACCGCGGAGGTGGCAAACCTTGGACTGCGGAACGGAACTGCGGAGGTGAGCTTTGTGGATTACGAAATTGAAAATTGCACATACAAATATCATTTCAATAAACATCTCCCACATTCTTATTTGCCGATACCTCCTGATGCATGCTATCTCGGACCTGAAACTCCTCATTGGATACATTTTACGAATCTGACGATTATTCATCGCCCGGGTGTGGATGCAATACAACTCCATTTCAATAAGATAACTCTTCTCGGAGGTGATGCTGTAATAGGGATTTATAATGGGACAGGTAATAGGATATGGTATAGAGAGTATGATAAAGATCATTGCCGTTGGGAAAATTATAATATCACGGTGCCAGGGGATACCGTTTATATTTATAATAATAGCCTTGCAACGTTCTCTCTCAGCGGATATGAGACAAAAAAAGTAATTTACAAAGAGAATGTGCATTTGAACGCAACAAAAACATGGAACGAAACGAAGAGCATCACCACGAAATGGCTCGCAACCACTGGAAATCATTTCATTAACGTTACTGTGTGGAACGAAACAATAAAAGAGATAAACGAGTCAAACAACTCTTTTGTTCTCCATTTAAATGTGAATGCTTCACGAGACCCTACGATTGAAAACATCACATTTAATCCACCGCATCCAAAAGACGGAGATGATGTGACAATTACCGCAATAGTGAGGAATAACGGCACGAAAACTGCTACTTTCATGGTTGATTTGTGGCTTAACCTCACGAGAAACTCATCAATTGCTCAAGTTCCTAATGCTGACTGGGTAATCCATCGTAAAAAAGAAAACAGAACATCTTATATAATACATTTGAAACGCGAGAATATCACGCTGGGTTCGGGCAAGAACAGGAGTGTGAGCGCAGTATGGCATAACATAAGCGTTGAAGGCGACCCTGATTATGAGGTGATAGCGATTGTTGACCCTCTTGACGAGATAGACGAGATAAACAACAGTCAGAGCGACAACGAAATGCGTAAAGAAATAAAGATGAACTATCCAGACCTTACAGTAACAAAATTCATCTCGCCCTCAAGAGAAGATAGGAACGCTTCGGTTGTCATCGCAAATATGGGTGTGAAGAATGCATCAAATTTCACTGTGAGGTTTGAAGTGAGTGAGTATCAAGAAATAGAAATATGGGGGAGCACAACGTACATGCTAAACATAAGCAAAGAAGGCGCTGAAAATATACGTGTTCATTTCAAGTGGCTTGATGCTCGTGATAAAGGTCGCCTTGAGATAAGAAAGAACAAGACGGATGATGTGCCTGTGAAGGTATATTATGATGAAGAGTTTTGTGGATGGAGTCCATGGGTGCCTGGCGATAGTTTCTGGCTCGTTTACTCACTCTCAGATGGAAGAAGCTTCAAAATAGATGCGATAGAGTGGGGCGAAGTTATTGATGAGAACATAAATGGAACGATAGAAGCGGGTGGAAGTGTTAAAATACGCATTCCTCCGAGGTGGGGGGACCCTGAAAATTACACACAACCCCGCAGGCTGAAAGTAATTGTTGACCCATATGATAACATAACTGAATTAAGAGAGGATAATAACAGCAAGACTGGAACGATTTACATAGACCTTGTTGCTGATAATATAACATTTGTGTATCCTAAAAATGTTTTATGTTTAGATACTGAGACCAATATTATTGATGTGACCATAAGAAATGGGGAGAGAAGCGCAGATGATATTGTCTTACCTGCAAGTAATTTTAATATATCTCTTCAAGTAAAATACCTGAATGAAAGTGTCTACTTTGAGGATGAGCAGACATACGCAGAGCTCTTATACGCCGGTGAGAGCGTAAATATTACATTTGAAGAGGGCAAAATATATCCTCCATTTGAGGGTTTCTCCAAAGAATATATTGTCTCAGCCGTAGTTGACGCAAATAATAATATCATAGAGGGGAACGATTTCTACCCTTGGGGTGAAGGTAATAATGAGACGGAAAGGCAAGTGACAGTATCCAAAACTAATGGATATAAAGCGAAAGGAATTCCTCTTAAAAATGTCGCCCATGGAAAGCTTTACGGAAACATCATATATAATATTGGTAACAGTTATTATTCAACAAGATTAGAATGGGAAAAACCATATTCAATAGATTTTGATATGCCCCATATTAATGCGGAAGATGTTGAAATGGCGAGGCTCTATTTATATTGGTTGACATGGCAAAAATTAGAGACACCATCAATTGATATGGAATTTAACGGGAAAAAAGTTGCATATATCAATGATATAAACGACCCAAATTATTTTGATGATGTGCAATATGTAGATAAGGAAGGTAATGAATATCCAGATAAGCACAGGTATGGCGTTTATGTTTATGATGTTACAGATGAAGTGAGAGAAGCTATTAAGAGTCAAAAGGGTCTTGAGGCTGTTGCATACAGGGAAGAGGAGGCTGGCTTAGCAGGCATGCTCCTCCTCATAATTCACAGGGATTCTTCAGCACCTCTTATGGAATATTGGATTAATGAAGGTGTTGATGTGATATGGGCAAATGAAGAGAAAGCCCATACCAAACCAGAAGAATGTATTGTTAGAGCTCCATTTGACACATCTTTAGATAAAGACAAAGTGAGAGATACAAAACTATTTACTGTTTTATCATCGTCATCTGATAACTCTAAACATGCTTTGCTCTTTAATAATGAAGAGGTGGCGGTAGATGCATGGAGAGAAAGAGGTGGTGGACAAGGTGGCTGTATAGCTCTTACGGAGCCAGATGAATGGGTGGATGTGAAAAATGAATTATTAGGGCAGGGAGATGAGGCTGGATTTCAAAGCAGAGGAGATTATATGACTGTGACAAACGCCATTTTAAAAGTCACATACCTGCCTGACCTGACGGTTTCATTAAGCGCTCCTTCATCTGTGAAAGCAGGCACAACTCAAACAATAAAAGTGAGCGTGAGAAACTTGGGAGAGAGCAAAGCAGAGAACTTTATCGTGAGATTGAAAGCAAGCAAAGGAACAGTAACGCCTTCTGAGCAAAAAATAAAACTGCTGAACGGGACATACGAAGGAAATAACACCGTTACGGTAGATTTCAAGTGGACTGCGCCGAAATTAGCGATGCCATCATCTGGATACATACAAAGAGTGGAGGAAAATGTGAACATATCTGTTGAAGTTGACCCCTATAATATGGTTGAGGAGCTGAATGAGAACAATAATGCGGATGATGTAACTGTGACAGTGTGGGATGTTCTCACGAGGAATCCGGAGTTGAGACCGCCGGGAGGCGGAGGAGCGGGGGGAGGCACTGGCACAGGCTTCGGAACTGGAAACAAATCTGGTAGGGAAGCGGTTGCATTCGGCGGCGCCCCTGCTGAATCGGAAGAGGCGGGAAAAAGTAAAGAGGTAAAGGTAAAAAAGGAGAGAGCTCATGAAACACTCTGGGGCTATCTTTTGAACAAAATGATTGTGCCTGGTGAGGAAAAGGCGGGAGGCTCTTCGGGATTCTCACTGTGGGAATATCTCATTAAAGTTTCCGCTTTCCTCATTGGTATTGCTTTCCTTGTTCTCGGCTATTTATTTGAGAGAGGGAGGCACAATGCAGCGAAACATGTGAGAAAAGAACGAAAGAGTAGGGGTGAAAGCGAGAGGTGAAGCGGTATGGTATGGTTTGAGGCGCTGAAAGGCACAATAACCGCACTGCAAAACATAATATATCTCATTTCCAATGCACTGCTTATCCCGGTAATGGCATTGCTTGTCGGCGGAGTGGCATTCTCCCTCTTCGAACTCGGCAGATTCGTATATGAGTTCATCCTGCGAAGGAAACATCCGAGCAGAATAGAGGAAATAGCGTGGATTTTTGACCGTGAAAATGCAACAGAAGCGGAACGTAAGAGTGGTGAGCGGCTCCGAGAGGCGCTGAAAATCATTCGCTCAAAGGG
>Ga0190310_1000379_pt1 | contig 15344 bp, 31 predicted proteins | sample 48700778_MG_FD_165059 | JGI IMG/M metagenome (GOLD analysis project Ga0190310, IMG submission 165059) | Hydrothermal vent sediment bacterial communities from Southern Trench, Guaymas Basin, Mexico - 4870-07-7-8_MG | ecosystem: Environmental > Aquatic > Marine > Hydrothermal vents > Sediment ... | reverse complement strand
CAATAGTTCTAATGCTTCCTCTTTCGAAATTTTCTTTACCTCAACCATTTTATCACCTCCCTTAAGTTGTTACCATGACTTAAGTAAACTAACAATAATACTTTCAATTTCATCTTTAAACTCATCGGCGGGCTTACCGTATTTCCACACAATTTTATCGTCGCCAAGCCAGTACCCAACAGAGATAATCTCATTGACATTATCGAATATTACGAATTGTGTGTCAGTTGCCGCAATCGGTACGACGCCGACACTATACTTATAACCTCTAAACTCAAACTCTTTCAATCTAACCTCAACTTTCTCCATCTTATCAATCACCTCCATTCTATTTTATCGTAAACGTCCAATTGTAACTATGCCAAACATCATCATCCTTATCGTCATCATCCTTTCTCTTACGATTCTTAAGATATCTAAACAACCATACCATTATTAAACTGTAAATTATCATTCCAGCCGTGTAGAGTATTACCGGCGTCGCATCTAACATTACTTCCACTCGCCCCTTGGTATGATTCTCAAACCATTCTCTTCGTATATAATCAATGAATAATTATTGATGTATTCAAATTTCCATTTCCAGCAGTCGCCAGCCCACTCCAATTCAACCTTATGGTACCAAACCTTACCGATGAAATTGTTACCGATGTATATGTCCGCCACGTATTCGGTTCTATTCACTTCCATCACATCGACCTCCATTTAACTTTATTCACTTTCAAACCTGAATGTATGTATATATCTAATCCAATATTCATAGGCCGAAATCACTTCACCATCAACGACCTTATCAGGAAAGTCATGTCTTATCAATCTACATATTTGGCCGTATTTGTTCCATGTGTTTCGTTGTAGTGGTAAACCACGTTTACGTAGTTCCTCATAGATTTGTTTCATATTCATCTTCATCCATTTCTTAACTGATGGTATAGTTTCCAAAACATACGCAAACCAAGGATTATATCGGGCGTGTTTCTTAACATATGTTTCTGTATCTATCACGTTCTCACCTCCAACCTCCAAAATCACGATACGCACCATACTATTTAAATGTTTCGTTGTATCATATCTTGACACACAAGACAATATCACAAATCTGATGATTTCAGATACATTATGGCCGCAATACAGAACATTAATTAATGGCTAGGCACGATTTCGAAATGGGAGAGAGAAATGGTTAGATTCCAAAACTACGCGCAAGAGAGGTGGATAAAAGAATGGCTAATAAAAATAAACGAAGCGATAAAAAAGGAAAGGCTCCGCCCGCAGAAGTAAAACTAGAAGTAGACCCGGCTCGTTATCTATTGAAAGGCCCCTGGCCAGACATAAACAAAATGAAAAGAGTAGAACTAATCGAAGAATGCAAGATGTGGCGCAACATTTGGGGATGGATACCAGACGAAGTAAAATACTACGTTGCTAGGACTGGCCAGACTGTCGGCGTAACAATGCGAAACTACAAGCGACTACTAGGCATACTGCTAGAAACGCACTGGGAACTGAAAGAGATAGAAATCGGCACATACGACAAAGTATACGACCAGCGAGACGGACAATACTACTTCGAGCGCAAAATAGTAAAGATAAATGCGAATGCATTAATAGACCTACAATGGATAGCCGAACGCACGCCAGAAAAAGAAGTATTGGCGGAAGTAACCAAGCGAAAGCCACAAGACGTGGAAACAGAACGATTCACACAAGAAGACATAACATCAGAATTTGAGAAAACACATGATGTATTACCGACAGACGAAGACATATCGGAGTCATAGCTGTACATACGGCGCGCATATTGAGCCAGTCTTCGTAACGTACAATTTCGTAAGACTTATATCTTAATACAACAGATAATATAACGAAATAAATTGTGGAGGTGAGGAAAGATGGTCTTGAAAACAAAAGAAGAGGCAAGAGCGAATTTTGAAGCCGCAGTAGCGTATATACCCGACAGATATAGAGCGGGCGTAGAAAAAGCAGACTGGCACACTCCGGCCAAATCAGACCAAGCAGAAAAGAACTATGCCGACGCTATCAGCAAGGCTGTAGCCGAAAAGCGAAGACAGAAAGCAATCGCTAGTATGACAAACGACGACTGGAAGAGAGCAGCCATCGAAAAAGGCGCTCCCATCATAGGCGAAAGAATTCGTTCAGCCTTGGACAAATGGCTAGCAAACTGGGGCCCAATATACGATGCTGTAGCTAGTAAAGTGGCTACTTTGCCGCCTAAGACAATTGACTGGAGGCAAAACATTAACAACAGGCTAGTACCAGTCGTTGAAACATGGAAGAAAGCGGCTGGAAAGGCTTAGGCTAGCAACCAAACATACCATATTTATTTGTTTCAGTTCCGGCGGACATGATTAGATATAAACAAAATGGAAAGGTGAGGAAAGTATGAAAACGTACATGCTAGATAAAGTATTAGACGTAGACACAACATACACAGCCGAATCCGACAAAGCCTATATCATACGCAAAGTAGGTACAACTGCCGCAACCAAGGCAACATTAGAAGTAGCAGGAGCAGACTGCCTAGAAATAATAAGCGACATCGCAAGAACACACCCAACAACATACTACCTGTACGACCTACTCGACTTAGGAGACCACTACGTGGTCGTTCCTCCTGACAAAAAATTTGGCTTTTCAGGTCCATCAGGCTCAAAACTGAGAATAGTAGGCGAAATACTCGAATTGGCGCCAGGCGAAGCATTACCATCACCATACATGGGACGATATGCCGAGCAAGCCAAAAAATACATGTCATACCTAAAAGCAACATACTCACACGGAACAGATACAGCCTGGACGGCTGGAGACGAAAATAACATACTGAGCAAGACGGCAGAGGCAGGCACAAAATACTATGTAGTCGGACCAGTATTCGCCAAGCTAGAAAACTTGGCAAGCGTACACTCGCCAGGCGACTGGACACTAAGATTCTACCTGCAAGGAGCGCCATGGGACATACTAAGTACAAACATGGGCGACCTAGGTATAGACCTATGGAAATGCTACTGGAACGATGGAACAAACTACTACTACAAGCCATTCAAGCCAGAAAACCTCCCAGCGGAAATAGAGCCAGGCAGAAGCTTCGTAGTATCAATGATAAACTCATCTGGAGCAAGCAAATCGCCATCAAGCGGCGCGAGCCTAACCGCAACCGTAACTGTCGGCGTAGTCGTAGAATTACTCTAAACAAGGAGGCGATAATAAACAATGCCGTTCAAATACTTTAAAACATTCGAGAAAGATTCGCTGGCAGACGGCTCATCGTATTCGACGACATGGTACCCAGACGAAGACATAATAATCAAACGCATCTACATAGTCAATAAGGCTGGAAGCAACCTCTACAAATCAGAATTCTACCTTAAAGTAAAGGAAGATGTCTACACGCTAGACAATGTACCATGCGTAGTTCTAGGAATGACAAGAAATGTAACGCCAGAACTAAACATAGAAGTACCAGCCCATTCATTGATAAATATAATATTGACAAACAACGAAGGCTCAGCAATATCATTCTACATAGTACTAGAATGCTGGACGCCATAAGCTGGGATGACGAAATGACTATAATCTACCATCATCTTTTTATCAATTATCAAATAAGAGATACAAATGTGCATGAATCGCCAGCAATAGAATGGAAAGGCGAAGGACCAGTAACAATATATATGATTAACACGCATGACCAATCAATAACAATCACAATAAAAGGAAACATACAAAAAACAAGCCTGAATGCGGTAACGGTAGGCGACGTAATAACAGTAGGCGCAAACACAACAAAATCATACACGCTAACACCAGACACAACGGGATACTTCCCAAACATAATAGCTCTAGCACAAGCTAGCACTGCGCCAACAAGCGGAGACCTAACCGTAACAGCCGTAGAGGTGAGAAAAGAATGAGCATACACGAACCATATATCAGAGATGTGGACACGTTAGCGTCGGAACTTTCGGCAAGTGGAGAAATCGACACATCAACGGAAACATCGCCAAAAACAGTACTAACTCCAACAACAGGCAGAAAACTAGACACACGAGCCGTATTCCTATATACGGACTCTACGTCAGGCACAATAGAAGCAAAATTTCCAACATCAAACATATTATTAGGAAAATTATATTGCTCAGTCCACACGATGGTAACATTATCACCCGTAAGATTTACTGGACAAACAAACGAACCAATACAAATTAGCTGGAGCGGGCTAAGCACAGACGCAAAAATATTCTACGTAATAAGATACAAAGAAATCTAGCGGTAAGCAGGGCTGTAAGTACGAAAACGAAGCTTTTGGAGGCCCACCTAGCTTGGCAGACTACTTCGTAACATTAACTATACCAAAGAACACTCCTGCATCTTCCCCTGTTTCTACTACTGTTACGATTGAAGGCGATATATTGGTCGGCTTTTTCAGACTTATACCGCCCGGCTGGGCTGGTTTGGCTCATTACCGTATACTGCATGGAATATATCAGTTGCATCCGGCCAATGAAGGCGCATGGGATACAGGCGACAACATACGTGATTTTGTGCCCTTAAACTGGAAAATGCCCGAACACAAACTAACATTAACTATTGAAGGCTACAATGAAGATACAAGCTATGACCATACGGTATATTTATGGTTCAGAACCGAAGAGTTGGAATACGCGCGGCCAACAACTTTATTAAAGGAAATTTTAAGCTTACTTAAGGGAATATTCGGAGTCGAAACATAATGTCGGAAGGATGGCCAGACTTCTGGATACGAGGCAAAAAAATTGACTTGATAGACCTGATAAACACAGTAAACCTAATCAAAACAATCCAGCAGATAGATAACATTTCAAATCTAGGCACACTGGACACAATCAACACGGTTGGGACAATACAGAAAATAAACCCGCAGACAATTAACAGCACAGAATACAACACAGTAATTGACCTAATCAAACAAATAAATACTATTGACACCGTAACAAATCTGGGCACGCTGGACACATTAAACACAATCGGAACGATACAGAAAATAAACCCGACAGAAACAGAAAATGCAGTAATAGACCGCATAGCAAAAATAGACAACGTAACAAATCTAGGTACGCTGGATACATTGAACACTATTGGAACGATACAGAAGATTAATCCGCAAAACACAGACAACGTAGTAATAGACAGACTAAAACTAATAAACACAATCGAAACAGTCAACACGCTAGATACAATAAACACAATAGGCACAGTAAACACGATAGACACAATAAATAAAATAAGAGACGTAACCATATCGGAAGAAAGAAGAAGAGACGCAATAAAAAACGGATTCTTCAATCAAGCCCTAACAGGCTGGTACGTAGACTACGTAGAGATACAGGACACAAACGACCCATACTTTACACATGGATACGATGCGGTACTAACGTCGGTAGACTCAAACCTAATACAGTATCTTATACCATTCATGCGAAAAGACGAAGTATACTCACTACAGATAAGATGTAAAGGCGCAGCGGCTGGAGATTTACAAATAATGTTCATAAATCCATCAGGAGGCTCGTACGCTTCTCCAATAAGCATAACCGATAGCTACAAAACCTACACGGTAGATATACCATACGATGTAGTTGCGTGCATATGGGTTATGCCTGCTGATGCATCTATTGTACCATGCAGAATAAAATTCATATCGGCGCCACTAAAAACAAAAGTATATCAAGCGGAAAAAGACAGAACGATAACAAACTTTCCAAGCGAATACCCACTACCATCAAGCCAAGTCACAGACCTAAAAAACGTAACAGTAAATCGTGAAGGAACATACACGCCGTTCTCAGTCGAGTTTACGGCGTCTGGAACACAAACAATCTATACGCCGTCATCCGGCAAAAAAGCCCAAGTGCTGGGATGGAGCCTATACAACAAAGACGACGTAAGAATAGAAGTAAGATACGATACAAGTGGCAACGTAATTGCCGCACTCACAACAAGCGGAGCCTCAGCCATGAATCTGATAGGATTGAATCCGCCAACAGGAGATGTAGACGAAGCAATAGAAGTTGCGGCTTGGGGCGCAACTATGGTTAAAGGGTGGCTCTGCATAAGGGAGGTCTAGGCTGATATGCCAGTAACAGTCAGCAATACTGATACGGCTAAAGCATTAGATATGCCGCCGCAAACGAAGCTAATCAGGGATGAACAGTACGGCTATTTATGGCTGTTCTTCTCAGACGGAGACAGCCTAATCTACTATGTAAGCATGGATGAAGGCGAAACGTGGAACGGCCCATACACGGTTCGGACGCCGTGTACAACTGGAGAGGAGTTCAGCCTAGCCTACAATCCGGCCTACAGCAAAACATACATCTACTATGCCTTTGCAGAGGGAGCCTTCGGAACGAATGTACCACTATATTTTAGGCGCGGAACGTTACAGTCAAACGGAACGATAAGCTGGGAATCGGAAAAAACAGTCTACGCCGGCTCAACTGACATTGTGGTAGGTTATCCATCAATAGCCGTAGGCACAGACGGAAGAATACATATAGGCACCAATCTAGGCACAACAACCGCCATCCGATGGCGAGAGTACAGCAATCCAAACAATGATGGAAGTGGAAGCTGGTCATTAACGACGCTTTCAGGCAAAATAAGCACTTCGGAAACTTATCCGTGGCGCGGCAGCTTCCTAGCCTTAACAGCCGGTAAAGCGTACACAACCTATCATACCAGCGATTGGGCAGAATTATGGGGAAGACTATGGGACGGAAGTAGCTGGCAGTCGGAAGAAACCATTTATAGTGGATTTGCCGGCGCAGAGGAACATCACGACGCAGTAGCCGACGGCGACGTAGTTGCGGTTACATGGCCATATCCGAATCCAACTGACATTAGCTTTGCGATAAGAGACCCAGCAGCCGGCTGGCAACCTAGAGAGCAAGTAACGAATGACGGGTATTATCCGACTTTAAGCATAGATAAGGACGGAAACTATTGGGTGTTCTCAACCGACCAGTACAAGAAGCAAATTTTCTACTGGAAACGTGAAGCCGGCGTATGGAGCAGCAAAACAGAGTTAATATCGCCAGAAGTGAAAAATATATTTCCGCACAGCGTCCACAGCCTAGAAAAGTTTTGGGACGAAAAGGTCGGCGTGGCATGGGTCATGGGTGAAATAAGACCGTACAGCGTCAGATTCCACAGATACGAAGTCGTCGTCCCAGTAAAAGTTAAAAGAACGTTTGGGGATGGTTTAGTATGGATTGTGCAGTAAAGGAGTCAGCGTCTAACCGCTGGCTCCGCTGCACAAATAAACGTGTGGAGGTGAAAAGATGTTTGAGGAAGCCGTTTCGTACTTCCTCGTGGCGCTTGGAACATGCGGTTTCGTGGCGGCGTTTAAGATGCTGTATGAAACGATAAAGGAGCGATAGGCAGGGAAAGACTATGCGACTATGCTTTAATCCAGACCCGAAGGCATGGAAGATAGCGATATTCTGCATACTGATATTCCTAAACTCGCTGCTGACACCAATCTATCAGATATTACAGACTGGGCAGATGCCGACGGAAATCGACTACTATACGGCACTAGTGGGCGCCATCATCAACGTAGTGTTATTCCTGATGACATTCCTAGGCGTAAAGCCGCCAGAACAGCCGTCACGTAAAAAATCTTAAATTCCCCCATTTTTTCTATTCTGTATGTACGTATAGGAGGTTAAAGCGTGAAAAGTAAACTAATCGAAAATCTGGAAAAAATGGCAAAAGAAATTGAAATGCTGAATGAGAATATTGATGATTTGATTGAGATTGTAAGCATTCTAATTGATGCGATTGATGATTTGAATGCGAATTTAATGGCCAGAATTGATAAGGTGATAGAGGAGGGCTTGAGGTGGGTAAGCGCATAAAGAAGCAAAAACTGAAACTTCCAAATCCAAAGGAAACTAAGAATCCAGACCCGCCAGAGTTAACAAGTTTCTATACTGGAACGATAATTACGCCGCCAATTATTAGGCTTAAGTCGCCGGCTAATGAGATGTCAATGTTCTTCAAAGGATTCGATGCTATACTGGAGAAATATAAAGAAATCGATACTGAAGGTAACATTGAAAATGCCAGAAAACGAATGGCCGGAGCATTAGAACTGAAGAAAGAAGAGGGCGGCCCACCGCTAATTGAACTTTCGCCTATTAGTCCAGAAAAGGCTGAAAAAGCAATTAAGGAGTATGTTGCAGCCGTTGATTCTGCCGCTATCGCTTTACTAGTGGGGATGATTGCGGCTGAAGCCGCCAGCCTTGGACAGTTAGACTTTACATTATCGATGATTCCGCAACATCCGATAATGCGAGGAGCCCTAGATGTTGCAACTAGATTTCATTCAGCCTTAGCCATGGAAGGCGTCTATCCGGCCTACAGATACAAGATACTTTATGATTTTCAGCCTTTACGCCCAGACGAGTATATTACGGCTAGAGCGTATTTGAAAGGCTGGTACACCAAGGAAAACTATTATGAATTGATGAAGCATCTTGGCTATGAAGAGTGGGCTGCCGATGATTTCTGGAAAAGTCTATTGGAAGGTTTGCCGCCAGAAGCAGTATTAGATTTGTTGCGAAGAAGGGCTATAACAGAGGGCGATGCTAAAACAATTCTTAAGTATCATATGTGGCATCCAGACCATATTGACGCTTTTCTGCAATTGAAGGAACAAGTTCCTGAACCATATCGTACGGCAGACTTTGCGGCTAAGGGATTAATTGACAAGGAAAAGTTACATTCAGCTTTTGCATGGTATGGTTTGTCTGGCGATTGGGCGGATGTTTGGGCTAAGAGCCAGCAAAGATGGCCATCGTTTACGCAATTATTAGACCTTTTGTGGCGCGGTGTCATAAGTGAGGCGACTTTCATAAATTGGATGCGGTGGCAGGGCTTTAGTTTAGAAACAATTAATGCAATGCTCCAGCTGAAGGATAGGATTCCGCCCGCTTCAGACCTGATAACAATGTGCGTACGTGAGGCTTTCACCCCTGAAGTGTATGAAAGAGTTGCTCCTGAGACCCCGCCTGAATTTATCGAGTGGATGAAGAAGCAAGGATTTAGCGAAACATGGAGTAGGCGGTATTGGGTTGCGCACTATCGTAGAATGGGCGTTGAGCATGCTTGGCGAGCATACTATCGTGGAAAATTCACTAAGGAACAATTAGAAACGTTTCTTAAGTATGCGGACATTCATCCAGACGATAGGAAGGTTCTAACAGATGAAAAAGTAATGTATGATTTGCCGACAATCCGAGAACTAGGCTACGGGTACGATGTCGGCGTTTACAGTAAGGAAGACATTGAATGGTACAGGCGTGCGAGTGGCCTTAGTCCAGAGGACGCTAAGAAGGCAGCCGAAGCTATGGTTGCCTATAGGTCAGAGGCCGAAAGAGAAGCTTTAAGACGTGAATATATGTATGCTTACGCTAGGGGCGAGATTTCACTAGAAGATTTCAAAGCGAAACTTGAGGAACTGAAAACTTCCAAGGACAAGATACCATTGTGGCTTGAAAGGGCTGAATTATATAAGCGTAGAACAACTAAAGAGACTCCAGCGAACGAGCCGCTTTCAATTACACGTTCAACGGCACAGTGGTTATACGAACATGATGTTTGGACTGAAGAGCAATTTAGAGAAGCGTTGAAAGAGTTAGGCTATCCAGATAAGGCTATCGAAGCATATCTTGAGCAATCAAAGAAGAGGAAAGAGGAGCGTAAGCCTGAGCCTAAACGATTATCTGAGGCTAAACTAGAGGACTTGGCGTTTTATGGCATTATAACTGAAGCAGAATGGAAGGCTGGACTGTTAGCGCTAGGATACACCGAAGCTGACGCAAATAAACTGATTCAATTGGCCAAGGAAGAGTGGGCTAGGAAAGAAGAAAAGCCTGCCAGACGGCGCCTATCAGAGTCGGATGTTATCGATGCTTACGAATTTGGATTGTACGGTATATTTGCTGATGCGGCGTATTATCGTGAGGCCGGTTATCCGCCTGATATGGCTAGTTGGTACGCTGAACATTCGGTTGAGAAATGGTATTTGGATGCTGGCTATAGTCCAGAAGACGCCAAGTTACTTGCCAAGCTTGCGTATTTGAAGTATGAAGTGCCGAAGCTTAGGACATTATATCGTAACGGCTGGATAAACAAGGAGCAGCTAATTAAAGGATTAGAGGAATTGGGCATTCCTGAGCCACGTAGAACAGAGATGGCTATGAACTTTATCAAAGCCGAACAGCCAGAAAGGCTTAGAAAAGAGCGCGACCTTACTAAGAGCGAAATTATTAAGGGTGTTAAGTCTGGTGTGATTACGCCGCAACAAGCAGTATATCTACTGATGGACTTAGGATATGATGAATGGGAGGCATGGTACTTACTCGCCATCTATAAAGTAGTCGAAGCCGGCGACCCTGAAGGATATTGGGAGATGCGTAAAATAATCGAACTGCAAAAGAAGGCAAGAGGGCTACCGGCTAAAGAAATTCCAGATGAACTGATTATACTTGAGGCTGAACAGCGTAGACTAAAGGAAGAATTAGATAGGTTGAGAAAAACTGGGGCGCCAGAGGAGAAGATAGCGGAGATAGCGAATAAGCTGACGTTGGTTGAGAATAAGATGCGCACTATCATCGGCAAGCTAGGGCTCGAGCGCTAGCTATCCCTTTATTTTTTTGCCTATTTCTTTGCATATTTTTGTTGTTGGTTTGCCTTGCCACCAGTTCATTACCATTTGTTCTAGGCTTGATAGCGCCTGTTCTACTGTTTCGTTTTCGCCTATTGAGCCTTCTACATGCACGGTTATGCTCTCATAGTTTCCGATATTAAACTTTCTTGTGTAGCACACTCGGTCTGGCTTAACCATGAATATACGCTCCTAATTCGGTTTGGTATCCTTCTTTTTTGCACATGCATACCCAATAGGTTTGATGTTCGCTTGCCGTGTGTGTTGGGTCGTTTACTCTTAGTATCATTAGGATTTGCCAGTTTTTGAATATTGCTAGTATATTATTTAATGGTATTCTTACTTCGTTCCATTTTAGCCAGAGCAATCCATCATCTTTTAGTATGCGTAGAAATTCTTTTTGTGCGTTGTAGATGAATTTGATTAGTTGCGTTCTGTTTTTGTATTTGTCCCAGCCGTAATATGTGAATTGGAACGGGTAGGTTCTTGCCCATTGTCTTCGTTTTGTGAATTTTCCCTGCTCAAAATCGAATGGTTCTGCCCCCCAGTCGTGTGGCGGGTCGAAAAAAATGGTGTGGAATGTTTTCGGTTTGAATGGTGTTCGTGTGCAGTCGGCGTATATGGTTGGTTTTCGCCAGAGTTGTTTTTCTATGTCTATGTAGATTATTTTGTTTACGTCTTTTGTTTCGTACATTGTACGGTTTCCAGCAGTAGCGTCCAGTATCATTGTTCTTCACGGTATACCTTATCTATTACGACGTGCATTGAAGGGCCACGTTCTATTACTTCGGATATTTTCTTTATTATCCATTCTAGTTCTGCGGTTTCTTTTACTCTTATTATTATTTTTACCATCGGCATTTTATATCACCCCTGCTTTTTTCATTTTCCACCACATTTTGCGTAACGTTTCTATATCTGGTTTGTGTCTTGATAGCCATGTTTTTGATACGATTAGTTGATTACTGCAATATAGGAGTTGTTTTGTTTCTTTGTCGTAGAATTTGCATATTGGCAGTTTTAGGTCTTTCATCTGTCCTTTGTACTTACATTTGCCTTCGTATGTGCATATTGGTATTGGGTATCTTATTCCTCTTAAGTCTTGTTTTCTTCTGTGTGGGCATGACCAGTAGCATCTTTTTCTTTCGCATACTATGTCTGGATTGAATGGGCATAATTTCATTTCTTATGCCTTCTCTATGTAATATGCCTTTCGTAGTGGATTGTTACATTTTGGGCAGAATCTTCTGTTTAGTTCCTTGTCTGTTATGTATCCGCAGGCTGGACAGTATAGCCGTTCACGAATTTTCGGTTTCTTTTCGTTTTGTTTTGGCATTTACCAGCCCTCTTCTTCTCTTATTTTTTCTATTGTTTCTCTGCCGAATAGTCCTCTTAGTCCTTGTACTGCGTATCTTACTTGTGTGCCCCAAGGATAGTGTACGACTACTCTTCGGACTCCGTGCTCTCTTAGATATGGCTCGTCCCATTTTTCTGCTTTTTGTGTTTCCATGTATTCCCATAGTGCCTCTACTTGCGTGTCGTATGGCTCGTATCCTAATTGTTCTCTTAGGTGCTCTCTTAGCCTTTCCTTGTCTTCCCATGCTTCTATTGGCACGTCCATACGGTTTAGGAAGTCTTCATATCTCTCATCGTACGCCAACGTTGAATTCCCTCACTTTGCATTTTGGCTCGTATACGTCTGATATTGTTTCGTATCTTACGAAACTGTCTAGTTCGTCTATTGTTGCGTCTTCTGGATATGGTGAAACTAGTTTTGTGAATAGGCGTATTTTTCTGCCGTCTTTCGGTGTAATACGTAAAGTAAATTTTTTGCGCCATACGCCGAATCTGAAGAATGTCATGTCCACGTATTTTGTTGCGGCTATTATTTCTATGGCTTTTTGCCATTCGCATCGTTTAAAGCAATAAGCCATGTAGTGTCCCTTTTTACCTGTGTAAAGAATGTATATGGTTGGTAGTTTGTACTTGGCTTGTACTTCCGCTAGTGATTCTATGACTTGTTGTGGCTTTACGTTGTCGAAGTCCCACATCAATATATGGCGCCCGTCGGGCAAGATGCTGTTTACGCCTGCTACGTCTGTTACGTGCACTACGTTAAGCGAAAAGCGCCATCTACCGATTCTGAATCTCAGCATCATTTTTTGAGTTTCTCCTCTAAAACCATTATTTCTGCTCGTAATTTTCGTAATTCATACGCTATTTGCGTTAGTGCACATTCTTCGTCTATTTCGTTGTACCATGCGCATTTTTCTTTGTAGCAGTGGTCGAATGTTTTGCCGTTTATCTTCCTTAGCGGGCACAGTTTTTTGTTTGTCATTGTTTTTCCTCCTCTTCTGGCCATAGTCCTTCTGGATAGTATACTGCTATTGCCATGTAGTCTGAGATTCCGCCTTCTGGCGCTGGGTATGCTACTGTATGGATTATTACGTTACGACTAAGTGCCTTGCCTTTTGCCCATGTATTGAATTGTTTTTCTACGTCTTCTGGATGTCCGTAAAATATTTTTACTTTCATAATCTCACCTCCTTTACAATTCTTATTCTGAATATTCCTCCGCAATCTTCGCATGCGTATGTTATGTCTGCTATTATTTCGCATTCGTCTTTTGTTCTTCTTGTTATTTCCCAGCTGGTTGATTTGTGTTGCATTATTCCCTTACAGTATGGGCATATTAGGTCTTTCATCTTATTCACCTCCTTTTAGTTCTTGTTCTGTTAGTTCATCGTATCTTTTTAGTGTTGCTTCTAGGATTGGTTTGATTGGTTTTGCTTCGATTAAGTATTTCAGTAGCATTTTGTCTGTGATTTCGTTTATTTGTCTTATTATGTCTTCTATTGGTGTTGCGTCGATGTATTCCCGTAGATGTCGTAGGATTGCCATGTGTTCGACTCCGCGCGCTAACTGTAGATTTCGTAGGAACATTTCAAGTGTTTCCGGCATTTATTCATCCTCTCCTATCCATTCAATTTCTACTATATGTTCATCTTGAAGGTTTGATAGGCATGTGTCGCATATTAGTATGTATTCGCCGTTTTCTTTTTGGCATATATAGCATGGGTCTGTTAGTGTTTCGCAGATACAGCAACGTCCTTCAAATTCTCTTTTACTTACGATTAGTTTTACCATCTTTGGTTCACTCCGCATATTTTGAATACTTTACGTGTCCATTCCGTCGGTACTAGCCTGGTTGGCGAATTTTGTTTTATCCATATCCATTCTGGGTACGATTTTGCTATTCTGCGTACTGTTTCAGGATGTACCTTATAGTCCTCTGCAATCGTATCTAACGTTGGTTCGCCGAATGATGCCAGTTCGACCAGTAGACAGTATAGGTCGTTTTGGAATGTTCGTCCGCCTTCTAGGCTGTATGATGTTAGTATGTATCTTTCTAGTTGCATCGGTTTCATTAGCTTAACTAATAGTCTGTAGTCTGAGAGGTTCACTTGGTTTCTTCCGTCTAGGGCTGCACAGGCTCTTAATAAGTCTGGTATGTGTTCTAGGCATCGTGCATAACTCCATTGTACTAATCCTATCATTATCAATTGATACCATAGGCGTCCTTTGTGTTTTGGTGGCGCTACTTCTGATATTGGTATTGAGAAGTCGATTTCTACGCTTGGTATTGACTTTTTCGGCTTTGCTGGTCGTATCAGGTGATAATATCTGATTATTTTATCTCTGACTACTGCAACCCATGATGGAGCCTGCACGAGTGAGTTCATCATTATTGGTTGGATGTTTACGTGCGCTGAGCCGTAGAATCCGCTTATTTGTATTCGGCTAGTCTGTGTTATTTTGTCTACGTGGTGCGAGTATGTAAGGTGTGCTAGGACTTCTAGTGTGGCTGTGCGGCTCCATTCGCTTTTTTCTGCGCCTAAGTCGTCTATGATGACTGCTCCGCCGAACTCGCTTAATTCATCGGCAACTCTGATTAACCCAGCTAGCGTGATTGATAGGTATTGCTTTGCTCGGTCTTTGAGTAGGTATGCTACCGTATTTGTTGATACGCTTTTTCCGCATCCGGCTGGAGCGATATTTAAGATTGCCTTATGTGCTTTTGCGGCTATTAAGTTCATGGCTATCATCGGGCCTAGTCCTTTGTGCGTTTTATTCACCTTTTTTATTAGTTTTGTTAATGCATGTTGCGTCATGGTTTTCTAATAGCCTCTCGATTCGTATTGTTACATAATCCTTTGTCTTCTCTAATACCCATAGTCTTACGTAGCGCCAGCGCTTGGGTAGGACTTTTCCGACTGATATTTGTGCGCCCCAGCCTCTTCTGATTACTTTTCTATCGTAGAAAATGGGGCGGGCTCTGCGCCCACCCGTCGCTTGTTTACTCAATGTATGGTAGCCTCCCTTGTAGCACTTCTGTGTATCTTTCTGCTAGGAATTTTGTGAATGCTTCCCATATTTCTGCTAGTTTTCCTCTTCCTATTGCTATTTCTTGCCAGCCGTCTTTTTCGCCGAATGCAAATATTATTAGTAGTCTGCATTTGTCTAATTCTTTGCCTTTGAGTCCTAGTCTTTTGTTTGTTTCGGTTCGGATTATTTTGTATATTTCGTTTGCCGCATCTATTGTTTGCTGTAT
>Ga0190310_1000378_pt1 | contig 15344 bp, 19 predicted proteins | sample 48700778_MG_FD_165059 | JGI IMG/M metagenome (GOLD analysis project Ga0190310, IMG submission 165059) | Hydrothermal vent sediment bacterial communities from Southern Trench, Guaymas Basin, Mexico - 4870-07-7-8_MG | ecosystem: Environmental > Aquatic > Marine > Hydrothermal vents > Sediment ... | reverse complement strand
ACAGCTGAACGACCTAAAAGCTATAGAGAAGATAGAGCACGGAATAGGGGTGAGCCTAGGGGAGCTAGCAAGCATGGCTAGATCAGCAGAAGAAAGAAGAAAACTACTGGAGGAAAGCCTAGACCACAAGAAGGCTGCCCTAAAAGTGGCAGAACAGCTGAACGACCTAAGCATGATAGAGAAGATAGAGCACGGAATAGGGGTGAGCCTAGGGGAGCTAGCAAGCATGGCTAGATCAGCAGAAGAAAGAAGAAGGCTACTGGAGGAAAGCCTAGAGCACTTTAGGAGGTCCTTGGGTGTCGCTCTGGAGCTTGGTGATATTTTGGTTTTGGTTTATTGTACTTCGAATATCTCTCTTGTGTATAAGGGTTTTGTTGTGGAGTTTGGTGAGGTTTCGGATGAATCTATTTCTGGGGTTTTATCGCACTTTAATAATTCTTTGCAATATCTTCGCAGGTTTGGTAGGTATGATCTTTTGGCTTCTTTTCTGGTTAGTTTTTCGGAGTTTTTGTATACTGTTGGTGATTTTGGGGGTGTTGATCCACTGCGAAACATTCGGTCTGCTATTGAGCATCTTGAAGAGGCGGAGGGATATTATAGGAAGTGGGGTGTCTCTGTTCCGCTATATGTAGTTGTTCGTCTTGGGTTTTATAGGGGGGTTCTTAGGGAGTATGAGGGCTATTTTGAGGAGGCTTCTAGTATTCTTATAGATTTGGCTGATAAAATTAGGGATGAGGATCCTGATTTCTCGGTTTTTTGTCGTTTGCGGGGGTATCTAGATGCTATTCGTGGGCTTCTTATTGCTGGTAGGTTGAAGGAGGCTCGTGATGTTATTGATAGGGTTTTGGGGGAGTTTTCTGATGTTTCTGTTGCTAGGGAGTATGTTCTGCCTATTCTTAGCTATATTCGTGTTATTCGTGATGTTGTTGGGGGGGATATTCTTTATATGGACTATGATCTTGATGGGGCTGTTGAAGCTTATGAGAGAGCTTATAATAATACTGGTAGGATGGAAGTTTCTCTTTATGGTATTTATCGGGTTATGGCGGAGCGTCTTAGGGATTTTCTTCGTGTGTTTATTAGGGCTAAGATTTTGAGTGCTAGAGTTCCTAGGGTTCCCTCCCCGCTTGATTTGGATGGGGTATACCGTGCGCATATTGAGGGTAAGAGACTTTGGGAAAACGTCGCTAGTGTTGTTGATGATCTTATTGGTCGTAGGATTGTTCATGGTTTTGAGGAGAGGTTGTTGCTTGCCGCTAAGTATAAGGCTTTGGCTTTTAGCTATGTTCGTTTGGGGGATGCTTATCGTGTTCGTGGTGATAAATCTTTGGCTATTAAGGAGTATTCTAGTGCTATAGAATTGTTCAGGAGGGCTCTTGAGCATCTTATGGGGGTTCTAGCCGATATTGTTGGTTGCCATATAAGATTTCTGGAGGCTCTTATAGCTCTATTGAGGGGCGATGAACCTGTAGATCGTGTTGTAAAAATGTTCAATGATGTGGCTGATTGCTATGAGGGTTTGGGCCTTTCGAAACATGCTTTGTTTTCTAGGGGTTTTGCTAGATTTGCTAGGGGCGAATTGTCTGAGCTTGATATTATTAGTGTCTCTGGTCTTGCGTCTATCGATAGTGATCCTGTTCTCCCAACTTTGGATGCTATTTCTACGGAATCTAACAAATATGTGCTTTATAGCTATCAAGATTACTTTGTGTTAGTCTCACTTCGAGGAATTGAGAGGCTTTCTGTTCGGGAGCTTCAAGGAGTTCTAGGTAAATGTACTCGCCTTGTCGATGTTAACAAGTTCGCTTCTAATGTTCTCTTAATTGTGTATAAATGGGATGTGATTGAGGTCGTTGATAATCTTCCAGTTAAGATAAAACTTGATAGCTTTGTCATAGAGCTTGATTTTGATCCGGATTTGAGGGTGCATATTAATAAGCTTCGTGGGCTTCCCAAAAATTTCGTTGTGATTGGGAATTATGATCCTCTTGATAGGAAATTCTATGTTATGCAGATTCTTATTGGGCCTGTAGATAGGTTGGAAATGATGATGCCTAGGGGCTTATAGGTGATGGGTGTGGTTAGGTTGTTATCTTATTCTATTTTTATCCCGGTAAGACTTGGAAATATTTGTGGGGAGCTTAAGAATATTGAACCTGTGGAAGAGTTGGAGGAGTATTTTGATAAGTTCTTTATGAAGTTTTTTGGTATAAGGGTTTACCAGGTTAGGGGGGCTGAGGTTTCTCCATTAAAGAATTTTGGTGTGTTTAATTCGCTATTGATTTTGGCGATGCGATCACCGCTAGATAGCCGCTATTTATATGGGTGTGTTGTTTTTAATTTTGATTTTGGAGGTGACATTTATTTAAAAATTTTTTTGGGAGCTTTTTTGGAGTCGCTCAGGAAATTCCTTGATAAGATTGGGGATACTATTAAAAAAGTTTTAGGGGCTGATGTTGAGCTAGGGCGGTATTACTCGTACTTGTTAGCTTGTGAGGTAGGTTTTGATGAATCCGATAAAAATGTAAATATGGATGATCAAAGAGAAAAAGAAAATTTTCTCGAGTATCTCCCGTCAATGTTGTTTATGAGTGAGCATCCTCTTTCTGATAAGGGTATTGTTTCTAGGTACAATAAGACGCTTGATGTTTCTCCGTGGGTGGACTCTATGCTGTTTATTTCTGAGCGTGTTGCTGTTGCGGTTAACCCTATGCGTAGTCAAGTGGATCTCTATCGTTTGATTATGGCTTTCTTAACCGCATTTGAGTATCTTCTTCTTGATGTTGAGGGTAGGTTTGATGGTGCGCTTAGGAATCGTGATTTACCCATGCTTCGTAAATTGAGGGTTTTGGTGTCTTCCTATATTTCTTTTGTTAATTTTGCTAGGCGTATGTCCAATGAGGTTTACGATCTTATTTTTAGCGAGTTTTTGGATAGGATGGAGATTGATTTTCTTATTAGTCTGATGAGAAGTAGGATATCAGATGCTGATGCTGTTATTACGCAGATAGAGGCTGAGCTTGCTCAGCAACGAAGTGAGTTTCTGAATATTGTGGTGGGTCTTTTAACAATAATACTTTCGATACCTTCTTGTTTTCAATTTTTGAGGGGTTTGGGAGTTTCCATGTTATATTCGCTGATTTTCTCTATAATTGTTGGTGTGATGATAATTGTCTTTGTCATGGTGAGACTTAGGAGTATAAGGACATCTAGTGTTAAAGCGGAAAAATATTTCTAGGCGGCCTCTATGAGGACTTATTTGGTTTGTCTTTAATAGTATTATTTTGTATGTCGCTTTATAAGTTCTGTTATGCTTGATGTTGTAGTTTAGGTTGCCTATAGATTTGCTATAGAGTTAGCCACTGAAGTTTAGCCTTGGATTCTTTAGATGTATAGAATGCGGAGCAATGAATGTTAGGTCAGATGTATAGCCCAACGATAACGTAGGAACTGGAACAGACAGAAAAACATGTGGTTTTCGTCTCATCTAAGCCTCGTCGATATGTGTTTCATTTCGGAAAAAACTGGAACAAACTAGGACGAAAACTGGGACAGGACTGCTACTCCTCGAGTATCGTGGTGTTTCCGTCTCCTCTTTTTTGCGGTCTTATGTGTTTCGTTGTTTGAAAACTGGACGGACTAGGACAAAGTGGGGCATGGCTTAGGTCTGGTTTCAACCTCAAATGAGATAAGCCCCATCCATAAAAAGTCTTAGGTTATATGCAATATAACGCTCAAAGTCAAACTTTGATCGCCAACTCTACAGCAAACTTATGGACAATCTAAACCGTAACATCAGGCATAACAGAACTTATAAAGCGACAGTTTTTCTACTACTTGGCTCCATACTTTTGCTTTTTGAGGAGTTCTTCTTTGGTTACTTTTGCATATATTACACATTTCGTAACTATCAATTAGGATATAAGGTGAGCTATATGGAGAAGATATATAATGGGGGTACTTCTCTAGTGTAAATAGTTTTGGTTTTCTGATGGTTGCTGTCTAACCGTTGCGAAAATTGCACGAAAATGATTTTTGGTGTTTGGGTTCTGTTTTCTGGATGCTGGATGGGAAATCTTATTTGGGGGTTGGAAGGGTGGGGGGTACGGGGATTCCTCTTTCTGATGTTTAGATCTAGGGGCTTATACTTGGGGTGATCTGTAGTTCTTTATATGCGTTATTTTTGTGTGTTTCTTTAATTGGTTAAATAATTTATTGTCTGCTGTTATGATTGTTGCGTTTAGTTTCTCAGCGATCACTATGTAGATGGCATCGTAGGTGGTGATGCTGAGTTTGAGTGCTTTCTTATATGCTTTTTTGACTGTGTTCCAATCTGTGTCGATGTATTCTATGGGTATTTCGGATGCTTCTTCGATGTACTTATTAGCTAATTCGGGTTTTAAGTATCCCCTTACAACGTATTTTCTGATGGCGTTGCAGAATTCTTGTATGAAGGACTTTGGGGCCACCAGATCCACATATCCATTTGAAAAATCTTCAAGAAGTTTATCAGCCTTTTCCGAATAATCCTCCTCAATAAACCACTTGACTCCGACTGATGCATCAACTACATATATCATCGTGTATCCCTATCTTCTCTGATGAGCTCCGCGGCGAGGTTACCCTTTAATTTTGGCCCCTTTCTCCTTAGTTCCCGAATCTTGTTAAGCATTCGTTTCATTTTTTCTCTTCTAACACGTTCCCGAAGAAAGTGTCTAATCTCTTCCGCATAATCTATACCTAACTCGTCTAGTGCCTTCTTTAGGTTCTTTGGGATTCTAACGGCTATAACCGTAGTCATGATCTCGCCTTGTTTACTAAATTATTAACAAATCTATAAACATTAATAAAGTTTACATTTAAAACTACAGATTTACCGGGTCTGATCACACGTATTTAATTCTTTTTCTTTGGAGACTGTCTATGGTTTTTATTTGTTGGTTCCAGCCCAGAAGACCCATCCCCACAAAACTCCGACAAAACCATGTGCTTTCAACATGCTTTTAACGCAAGTTTTCTATGGTATACATGGGCGAGTGCAGGCATCCAAAAGAAAGTAAGGTATTCAAATGTGGGAAGCGCGGCGAGGTTGAGGCGTATTGCAAGAAGTGTTTGAGATGGATGTGGCATCATAAAACATACACTAGGAAGAGCGACGGCATGAGAATGATCATACTAAGATGCCCCAGAGTGCAAGGCTATAATATGTGTGGACTCTAGCGGGCTTCCTCCACGCAGGAAACGCAAGACACGCCGCGTAAGACCGTAGGCATCGAGGAGGCCCTCGGACTCAGACTCACCCAATGCTTCTACTATGGAGGGAAACTGAGGATTCTCGAAAAATATCCAGTTAGTTCTGGGAGAATAGTGGTACCTAAAAAGAAGTGTGCTGATTGTGGGCCACACGCAGCCCATAATCACGTTGCTTAGACAAGGATATACCCATCTTGCCTTCTGCCCGGTATGTGGTAGCGAGGAGGTAGTGGTTGTTAATAATTATGGGAGACCAAAACTACAATGTGGGATATGCGGAGAGACATTTTACTTTGAATCTGGCTTCGAGACCGATAGGTCTTCGATACCAAGGAAGTCCTCCGAGGAGGCATCAAGGTGGGTTTTCCCATTGCTAGACGCATTATTAGCCGTGTTCGCATCCAAATACAATATCCCGCCAAAGGTTATAGCGAGGATATCATGGCGGCGAGGGCGTTCAGAAAGACAACTAGTTATAGGTTTCTGGAGTCCCTCATGTTGTCTCCGAAGCCCTTTTTGCTATGCAGAAACGCCCCAGATCATGCGACGATTCAGAGGGATGTGTATAGGATCGACATTTCGACTCTTCAACAACTCGTGAATTTCTAGCGAGGATCGTAGTGGATGGGAAGAATACGAGGAAGGTCCTGTTAATGGCGATAGACTCGACTACGGCGACGACGAAGAGTATGTTCTACCCGCATAACAGGGCCAGTATAAAGTTTCATGGAATAGTGGACATCAATACTAGGGTTATCCTAGACATAGACTTCGGATGGTCCATTGAGGACATCGAATTCAACTTTTCGGCATGACTTCTTCATCACATTCGTTCTCAGCGACAAAGAATATTGGGTCGCATCCTTCTCTAGGGGGCCTTCTAGAACAACACATCATACCAGTAGCGAGCCCAAAGGGTGATACGTCGGATGATGATACACTTATGGTATTGCTGTGGTTACAGAGCACCACCTGAGGAATCTTAGACGCGTCCGTGGTATTGTCGAGAAGATATTCTCATATTTGGTGCCACATAGTAACGTCATGGCGCCACAGCTATGCCATACGATGATTGTGGAGATTCTCATTAGGGCCATTATTTGGAATACGCTTATAATTGGCTCTATTCTTGATGCCTATGTCCGCGAATACTATGGCTTGTCTTTAACAAAGTTCCTTGGTGGTAAGGGTGTTGGCTACGAGGCCAAGCTTGAGCCCCTAGAAGTGGATGTTATTACCTCCCTCATAAGTGAAGTCTTGGCTGTCGTGTAGTTCCTAGTGAGTTTTCCAAGCAGTTAGATTGCACATGGTTTTTGTCGGAGTTTTGTGGGGTGGGTCTTCTGGGCTGGAACCAACAAATAAAAACTATAGACAGACTCTTAGTTTGGTGTGTTATCGAAGTTTTTTTAGGCGATGTGGCTGTTTAGGTTGGGGGTGTTTCTGTTGGGAATTTGTTGGTTTGCGGCATGGTGATTTTAATGGGACTTAATGTATATTGATTGAGGATGGTTTGGTGGGGGTTTATGGATTTTGAGGGTTTTGTGGATTTGTTGTTGGAGGGTAGGGATGATCTGTTTGAATTGTTGAGAGATGCTAGGGATGAGAGGGATGTTATTGTTGCTCTTGCGAGTGTTGTTGGGTGTGAGATGGAGGTTAGGTTTAGACTTAGATTCTTTGATCTTGTTGTTGATCTTCTTTGTGGTGATTTGGCGGTGGAGGTTGAGTTTAATAGGTTGCCTCATGAGGGTGTTCATCAGGTTCTTGCTTATCGTATTTTTCTTGGTTTTGATTCGGCGCTTATACATGTTCTAGATTATTGCACGGATGATTATGTTAGTTCCTTTAAAGAGCTTTTAAAAGAGCTGAATCATTTGAGTATTAGAGGGGCGATAATAGATATTGCGAGTGGTGAAATTATTGTCGTATAGGTATCCTTGTATAATTTCTTTTATTTCGGCGTCGGGTGGTGTTGGGAAAACAAAATTGGCTTTGCTTCTTACGTACTATCTTAAGAAACAGAAGGGGAGAAACGTACTTTTTGTTGATTTGGATCCCACGGCGGGGGCGTCTTTCAGTGTTTTTGATGATGATGTTTTGGAGGCTCATATATCTAATAATAGAACGTTCTCGGCGATGATAAATCATAAGGATAGGGGTCGTAATATAGATTTTTCTGATTACAAGGTGAGGGCTAGGATCCAGGATATCATAGTGGATTTTGTTATACCGGGGGATGATCTGATTGATATCATAGAGCGCTACTGGAAAAGTGGGTCGGCGGGTCCTATTTTTAGGGATACTCTTGAACAGACGGTGCCTTTTGAGAGGTATCACTTTATTATTATTGATACAGCCCCATTTTTTGATCCGCGGTACACAACGCTGAGTATCTATTTGTCGGATTATTTTGTGATACCTGTGACTCCTAATATTGTTGATATAAGACGGAATATAAATATGCTTAGGAGAATCAAAAGGGACATTAAGATAGCGCTTCGTTTTAGGGGAATTAGTATGGATTTGGAGTCGTTTATGAAGGAGCGAATTTTGTGTGTACTAAATAAGGTGTCTCCAAACCCTAGACAAGTAGAATTTTTATTCTCTGAGCTATTTGTTCAAAAGTATATTCTCAACAAGGAAATTAGGATCAAAGCAAGTGTTTCTACTCAGAAGAAAATAGATAAGTTGATTTCCTATGCGCAGATGCTAAATGAAATAACATCTTTTATACCGACATATATTAAAACATCTGATGCTATCATAGGGAGATTTCCTCGTGAAGCAAAAGCGGAAAGTACCGTGGAACATGCGAGAGGGTTCTTGGAAGGAATTTATGAAAAAATAACATCCTAGAGTTAGATTCGTTTGTTTTCACCTATGAGTCTCTTTTCTATGATGACTCTTATGAATCTGGCTCGTGTATGTCGCATTGATTTTGTCTGGGATTCCATGGGTAGTATTGGTTGTTGTGCGGGAACATCAATAGGAGAGATATGGTTATAACTTAACAAATTATATTATATCTGGGGCAAGTATTTATGGATGGGAAATATTTCTATTTTGTTTATTTATTTTTGGTTAATGGGGGTGCTTTCTATTGTCTTCCTCATTGCTAGCTGTGATAAAGAAGAATAAAGATCTTATTAGACCTGCTCTTATAGATTTTCTCAGAAAGAGGAAGGCTGAGTTGTTAAGGGAGCTGAGGGACATAGAAGCGAAGATTAGAGAATATGAAGATAAGTGGGGGGACTTCGAGGAGTTTGAGAAGAAGCTTTCTGAAGGTTTTGAGTCCCATGAAACCTGGTTCGAATGGAAAGCTCTTCTGAGGCTGCACAAAGAGATCAGTGAGGAGATCGAAAATATTGATAGAGCGCTTGAGGAGATTATTAGAGAATTATAAGGAAATAATAGCTAATATAGAATCCCTAAGCCTAACTACTAAGGGGAAATGTACTATTCTCCGCTTAAAGGTTATCCTCATCGATCAGTCTAGAGTATACATAAGAGAAATATGGAGAGGTGGTTCCTTAGTTGACTATAGCTATTGGTGGGTAAGCAGTGATGACTCCCCAATAGAAGGCTGGGATAACGCCCCGCACCACCCGGAGATTCCAACATATCCGCACCACAAACATACAAAGGAAGGAGTAAAAGAACTTCGCAACCCTCAACTTGAAGAATTCTTCAAAATGTTAAGAAATAGTATACTACAACCGATAGAATAATCAGTTTTCTCTAACTGAAAACATCCATATTAGGACAAAATAATTTTATGAAATATAGAACATAAAGATTTCCCACCCATAAATACTTGCCCCAGATATAATATAGTTACTATTAGTACATGTAATCTCATAATAAATTAGTCGCAATTTGCAATCTGTCGGGCTAATTGATTGCGGTTGTGCCATCTAGTTCTCCTAGCCGAGATCGATTTTAGGGTTAACATATAGCGTTAGGAAAAACAGAAAAGGCAAAGCCAGCAATATGAGACTTTTCTCATTTTACCCGCCACTAAATACTACTCACCGTGCCAATTTTGCTCACTTTTGCTCGGTCTTACTCAGTCTTTTTTCTGAATTTTGCTCACTTTGAATATGTTCAAAAATTGTTTTTTGGTTTTGTTTCGCCTGCGATTTTTGACCGGCATAATACTTTATAAAGCTCTTAAATATTAAAATGGTTTTATATTTTATAGTAACACAAGTAGAATAGATGGTAATGATGATTTCCTCAAATAAGCGAAGAAAGAAGTTTTACCTAATAGTAAAGGCTGTCATTTGCGCAGGAGTTGTAGCTGCGCTTGGAGCCACCATAGGAGCACTCGCTGGCTCTTTAATCAGAGGTTATATAGGTGCACTTATCGGAGGAGCTGTGGGAGGTGCTATTGGAGGAAGTATTGGAGGGTTCTTTGGTACATGTATTGATGAAGAGCTTCAAAAAAGACCTATAACCAAATATATGAAGGTATAAAACAGCGATATGAGAAACATCTTCCAGTTGCTTTTTTGTTTCTGTTTTTCTTTTTTCGGTGCTGATCGTTAGCTTGATCGCCTCAGTGTTGATTATCGCGTGTTAGGAGCCATAAAAATTGCCCAACGAGACTGGTTTGTGACATAGCTCATAAAAAATTTTAACTGACCGAACATTATGTTCCTCATCACTAATGAATTATTATTCTTGGCGGATTTTTATAGGGATTTTTTCTTTTACTTATCATGAAGATTCTTTGGTGCTTTGCGTTGTCCATGGATGAATATTTAAGGTCGTCATATTATGCCAATATAACACGTGAAGTAGCGGTATTCGCAAAGAGAATATCTGATGGAGCCAAAAAAACAAAGCAGAAATCGCCGTGAAGATTTTCAATTTTATTAGAGATCTAAAGTTCGGGGCATCACCAATCTACAGAGCCTCCCAGGTACTAGAACATCTAGATGAACCCCTGATATGTGCTTCGAAAGCAGCACTACAAGTTGCCTGTTATAGGGCCCTTGGTATACCTAGCCGTTTCCATGTATGGAAGGTTAGGGTATCAGATAAGACTGTTCAAAAGATCAACGAACTACTATTCGCTAACTCCAAGAGGAAATTTAGAGGCAGTTTCATTCTCCATCATGTCGCGGCCGAGGTTTTCATCGAAGGATGGGTTATATCTGATGCAACAATCGATAAATCGTTATGCTCAGTATTTAGGATTTCTAGTTGGGACGGAAAAAGCGATGTCCTCATGGATGGGTTTGATTATCTAGGGGATCTCGGCTCATTCAAAGATATTCCCAAGTTCCTCGTTAAACTAAATAAGGGTTCTTTTTTGCCATTTTATCTTCGTCCCTTCAGATCATTAATCATTAAGTCTTTTAACAAAAAACTAAATCTCCTTTTGATAGACTTAGGAAGATATCTAAAACTATTGGGTGTTAAATGGAATTGGTGTATTGATTGGGGGCTAGTTTCTATGATATATTGGCTAAGACTAAATTGAATCACAAAGATATAGTATATTTGAGAGATATGTATATTCGCTTAGAAGACGAAATTAATCTACTAAAAGAAGTATTTTCTGGTATATCTCTCGATAATAAGAGAATTTTGGACATAGGTACTGGCCAAGGATTTGCATGCAAGTTTCTGGTCGATAACTCGCGTGACTCACTTATTCTCACAATAGATTTGGATCCGCTATGTTTGAACCGCCTGAGAAATATAGTTGGCGATAAAATAGACAAAATAGTTTTTGTTAGGGGAGACGCCTCAAGTATGCCATTCTTAGCATCAAACTTCTTTGATATAGCTCTGGCACACTATACTCTTTCTCAAATCAGCATTGAAAAATTACCACTAGTACTCCAGGAGATTTGCCGTGTATTAAGGCCTGGCGGCTTATTTATCGTTACTGAGGGGTTTGGCGAGGGGATTTTGGATGAAGCAAGAAAGCTTGTTATTGAGCTTGAAAAAATCTGTGAGGAAATATTTGGGAATGAAGAAGTCGATCTCGATGTTTTGCTAAATCTTATCAGAAAAACTCCTGGCTTCAGTATTATTTCCGTAAGAAAACTTAATGATGGGAGATTGGATCCTACTTTAAAGGATTTCGCGAATTTTTTGTTATCACATACTAAGGACACTAAGCTGAAGACCAAGATTCGCAGAATTATTGAGCGTGGACTAAAAATAGGTTTTCGAGAAGCACCTGACTACGCGGTGTATATCCAGAAACATAGATATTAACCCTTATTTTTTCCTCGACACACAAATACCATTATATAGCTTGATCGGAGTCTCATTAGAATTCGTGATGATGCTTAATGCGAAAAACGAACTTGTCTTTTTATTAAAAAGATCTAGATAAGTAATCCTATTCTATGTTGAGTACTATCTATTATCAACTTTTTGAGTATGATAACTACAGTATTATCTGGATCTAGACACATCACCTTAACCTCATTCTCCTTCTTTTGCCAAGGAATCCCCCCGCCACTCTGAAACACTAAAATCTGAGGAAAAATCGCCGTGATCAAATGTGGACAGACCTTAGGTTTTCGTTTCCATTCAGCAAAATCTTCTGAAGCACAAGGAAGCGTCAAATTGAATTCGTCTCCAACTTTCAGTCCTGCCGCACAGACACCTTTAACATCGATTACCTTTCCGATTATTTTGATATTCATACATAGACCCCTCACTAGACTTTTGGATATATTTCTATGTGCGTTTTGAACTATTACAATATGTTTTATATTTAATGGTAGGTGAGTTTTTATGAGGAAGATCCTTATTATTGTGGATCCAGAATTTGAGGATATAGAGGTTCTATATCCGCTGTATAGGTTTCGTGAGGAGGGCTGGGAAGTCCACATTGCCTCATATACCAAAGAGCTCGTGAGCAAATTTGGCTACAGAGTCAAGGTGAATAAGTTGCTAAAAGAGGTTAATCCAGAGGAATATGATGTCCTAGCGATTCCGGGAGGTCACGGCCCAGAGGGAATCAGATTGTTTGCAAAGGAGGATACTGTTAGAAGTTTCCTGATATTGAGGTTGAAGATGAATGGGGGTGGCCTCAAGCACATCAATCAATTCTTTGACTCTTTGTTCTGCCTATTTCTCAACAATTTAGATGCTAAAATCTTAATTGAGATCATTGATGAGAAACCATTATAGCGGCATGTAGCCATGGGTGGCGTGTGTAGTTTCCTAAAACATTCTTCTTTGTGGCTCACCAGTGTGGGAATTTTATCTTCTTAGCAAGTAGTCTTATGGCTTCTCCCGACATTATTACTATGCTGTTTCTGAGGGCGTGGGTGATTAGCGGGAGTTTTGGTTTTCCCTTCTCGATTATGATTAATCCTTGTCCATTTATCCTTCTAGCTATTCTAGATATCCTATTAATATCGGTTTTGTTCAGTCCGGACCAATCCAGTTTTATCTCTACGATAATGGGTTTCTTCTTTGTAATTATTAGTAGGTCGAAATCTTCTTGGATGCCATATTTTTTCTTTGCGTTCTTTGGTTTTAGGATTTCTACTGGTGTGAATCTGATTTCTTGGGCGCTTCCATAGAGGAATGTTCCGCCTGTATCATCCCATATTATCACTTCGGCTCCTCTCTTTGCGTATTCTCTAAGCAGTTCGCTAATGTAGCTTTCTAAAGCTATTCCGAGTTTCCTAGCCATCACATTGCAGACATCGCGCTCGGGAGGGACTTTTAACTCTATCCATAGTGGTAGTAGTGGGTACTTTATTTTATACAATGCTCTTCTTCCGATCTTCCTCTTCTCAACGATATCGCACTTTACAAGCTCCTCTACCAGGACATATGCTGAGTCAACATCCATCCTGAGGCTGGAAGCTATCTCGTTAGTCGTTTTCTCATCGAGACCTAGGGTTTTTAGTACTTGTACTAATAATGTATAATCCCTCTTAGACACCTCAGCAACGAACTTTATGACGTTCTCAAAGAAATCATCGAATTCTCCCTCCCTAATAAGTCTAGTCGCGATATCAAGCACAGGCTCGCCTTCCTTATAGCTACTGGCAAGAACCTCAAGTATCTTGGGCACTCCGCCACTAAGGGAATATATTAACTCGCAATCACTCATGGGGATAGTAGAGTTTATCCTCCTAATGAACTCTATCGATGTATCCTTATCAAAAGGCTTTACCATATACTTTTTGGGAACAGCAATTAGTGGGCTTTCAGCCTTCCTAGGTCTAACAATGGTCTCCCTGACCTTCTCCCAACCCATACTCGTAGAGAGTATCCAAAAAGCTTTTTTAGCTTCAATAACATCCTTAAGTAGGCCTAGAACATCATCTAATACAAGCTCCTTCTTCATTCCCTTTTCCCTAGAAATCCTAGTCGATATTTTCTCCACAAAAATATGGAACTCATCTAGCACAATTGCCTTCCTATCAGTTTTCTCGGCGAGAGATAGTAATGCATCAAACGCCTTCCTAAGCACAAACATAGGGTCGTTCTCATCAAGAAAATACTTGTACTTAACCCTAAGATCATTGGGCAGAAAATCTAGTATGAGTCTAAGGAACACGTAGGGGTCGCTTATCCATATACAGTTAATATATACACCATTGACTCGCCTAACAAATTCCCTCAGAAGAGTAGTCTTCCCAATTCTTCTCCACCCATAAACGATAACCCCACAGCCAATACCTCTCGATAGACAATTCTTGTAGAGTATTTCTAGGTCTCTTAACTCATTCTCTCGGTCGAATATAATCACTTTATCCTAACACCCAAGTTACCTAATATGTATATTACCTAATACCCATATTAAGAATAGGAGTTGCTGTTATTTTATAAAAGAAGAGTGATTCGAAGTCAACACCATTAAAATGCTCTGAGGCGTTCTGGTATGTGGGTATAGACAAAAATAATTCTTCTTGGTGAGCAACTCCCCAACCCTAAAAAAGAATCGATATTTTTCCCACCTTACGATGACCAACAATCACCATGTGCTCATTCTTCTTTATATTATCCAACACCAGTTCTAATTCATGTTCCCCATCAAAAACTCTTCTCCTTGGCAGGCATCTTAACAATGCTACTTATCATAGAGGATTCCCTCTATAGATGATATCCTCTATAGAAACTATACTATAACTGTAATCAAAATAATAAGGTTATATGTAGCACAATAGAAGCTCGAAACCCACATAGGGAAATACCTTAACACGATGAATATGAGCCTAGACACTTTAAAAAATGAAGCTCAAAGATTTATTTTAAATGCAGTATACCTGCTTTTTTAAGCTCTATTTTCTATTTAACTCCCTAGCATATAGGTTTTTCGGAGGGGGCCTTCTTTGTCTGTAGATGAGGAGTTTCGCGAGTTTGTTGATGAAATATTTAGAACAATATTAGATTGGCATCCTACTCTTGGCACCTTCCTCGGACTACATGAGTATGATCCCTATATGGATGACTTCTCGCGGGATCAGGTTCTTAGAGAGATACGCCAAGTCGAGAAATGGCTTGAGGAGCTTATGAGATTTGATTTGAGGGAGCTTAATCATATGAATAGGGTTGACTGGGAGATTCTCAGGAGAGATTTTGAGATAGAACTGTTTATGAATAGGGATCTCAAACTTTGGGAACGAGTCAACAATTTGGGAGAGATAGTTATGTCTGCAATATACCTGCTATTTGTTAAGGATTTCGCACCATTCGAGCAGAGATTAAGCTCGATAATATCCCGCTTGGCCTATACTGAGAAAATCGCTAGGGATTTGAAGGAGCGATGTACACGTCCAGTCAAAACATGGTCAAAAATAGCATCAGAAGTCACCAGTGGCACAATCGGATTTCTTAAATTAATAGAACATACTGCAAGATCTATGAAGGTTTCTGAGGATATACTAGATAAGTATATGAGTGTTGAGGAGAGGTCGATTAATGTGTTGGTAGATTTCAAAAAATATCTGGATGAGGAAATAATTCCAGAAGCTCTAGATGATTGGGCTATAGGGAGGGAAAATCTTATAAAATTGCTTAGACTTAGGGGGATAAAGGAATCTCTGGATGAGATTCTGGCGATGGCTGAGAGGGTCAAAGCTGAGACTATAAAGGAAATTGAG
>Ga0190310_1000377_pt1 | contig 15354 bp, 19 predicted proteins | sample 48700778_MG_FD_165059 | JGI IMG/M metagenome (GOLD analysis project Ga0190310, IMG submission 165059) | Hydrothermal vent sediment bacterial communities from Southern Trench, Guaymas Basin, Mexico - 4870-07-7-8_MG | ecosystem: Environmental > Aquatic > Marine > Hydrothermal vents > Sediment ... | reverse complement strand
CACATGGATATTCCATTAGGTTCGGTTTAATAAAACCTCCTTCTTATGTAGACGTGTTTATGGTTGCTCCTAAAGGACCTGGAACGAAGGTGAGGGAGACTTACAAATCTGGATTCGGCGTCCCCGCTCTAGTAGCCGTAGAACAGGACTATACCGGAAAAACGAAGGAAATAGCTTTAGCTTACGCAAAGGCTATTGGAGCTACGAGAGCTGGAGTTATCGAAACAACCTTTGCTGAAGAAACCGAAACCGACCTCTTTGGAGAACAAGCCGTTCTAGTGGGAGGGATAATGAGCTTAATTGAGAAGGGATATGAAGTGCTCGTAGAAGCGGGTTATCAACCGGAGCTCGCCTATTTTGAGGTATGTAATGAACTAAAGCTAATAATGGATCTAATATATTCTGGAGGTTTTACGAAGATGCTGAAATCGGTAAGCGATACGGCAAAGTACGGAGGGCTAACGAAGGGATATGAAATAGTCGATAAACATGTGAAGGAAAACATGAAAAAAGCCCTAGAATACATAAGGAGTGGTAAGTTTGCTGAGGAGTGGACCGGGAATATAGAGGGAAGTATGAGGAGGTTAAAGGAGTTGATGAAAAAAGTAGAAGAGAAGGATATAGAGAAGGTAGGAAGGTTCGTACGTAAAATGGCGGGGATAGAGAATGAAGGATAGAGTATACGTTTTCGATACGACCTTACGAGATGGTGAGCAAACTCCAGGAGTAAGCTTAACGGTAGATGAAAAAGTGCAGATAGCTAGGCAGTTAGATAAGCTAGGCGTAGACGTAATAGAAGCGGGATTTCCGATAACTAGCGAAGGAGAGTACCAAGCGGTAAAGAAGATAGTTAGGGAAGGGTTGAACGCTAAGATATGTGCTCTAGCTAGGGCCGCTAAGGTAGATATGGATAAGGCTCTAGACGCCGATGTAGATAGGGTTCACGTCTTCATCGCAACATCCGACATACACCTCAAACATAAGCTTAAGTTAACTAGAGAGCAGGCTTACCAAAAGGCTGTTGAGGCCGTTGAGTACTTAAAATCTCATGGCATAGAAGTGGAGTTTTCAGCCGAGGATGCGACTAGAACAGATCCGAACTTCCTGAAGAAGGTCTATGCTGGCGTAGTGGAAGCCGGGGCTAATGTGCTTGACGTTCCGGATACGGTTGGCGTATGCTATCCTGAGAAGATGAAGGAGATAGTGAGAAATGTAAAGGAAGTAGCTGGGAATGCTATAATTAGCGTCCATTGCCATAACGATTTCGGTTTAGCCGTAGCCAATACGATAGCCGGAATTGTAGCGGGTGCTAGACAATTTCACGCTACCGTAAATGGAATAGGCGAGAGGGCTGGAAACGCGAGTTTAGAGGAGATCGTTATGGCTCTAAAGGTACTCTATAGATACGAAATGAAGATAAATACCGAGTTGATATATGAAACAAGTAGGTTAGTATCTAGGTTAACGGGGATATATATCCAACCAAATAAAGCGATAGTAGGAGATAACGCCTTCGGTCATGAGAGCGGGATACATACGCATGGAGTAATAGAGGAGCCATCTACTTACGAGCCTATAAGGCCAGAAATGGTAGGTAAGAAGAGATGGTTCACCGCCGGCAAACATGCTGGAACGCATGGAATAAAAGCGCAGCTTGAAAGCATGGGCATAAAGCCTACGCCTGAGCAGCTAAAGGTAATAGTAGCAAAAGTTAAGGAGCTAGGGGATATGGGAAAGATGGTAACCGATGCTGATCTATTCGCAATAGCTAACTCGGTAATAGGAAGGGTTAAAAGTGAGGAAAGAGCGGTCGATTTAGAGGAGTTCGTAGTAGTTACGGGATATAAAGTTATGCCGACCGCTTCCGTAAAGATAAAGCTTGAAAGGGACATCTATTCAGCTTCTCAAACTGGGGTTGGACCGGTAGATGCTGCTATGAAGGCTATTCAAGAAGTATTAAAGGATAAAGTCAAGGTTAGCTTAAAGGAGTATAGGTTAGAGGCTATAACGGGAGGCTCGGATGCTTTAGCTGAAGTAACGGTTAAAGTCGAAGATGCAGAAGGTACTCAAGCATCGGCAAGAGTAGCCGGTCCAGATATAGTGCTGGCAAGTGTAGAGGCGATGTTAGAAGGTATTAACAAGCTCATCCTAAAAAGGAAGCATTTCAATATAGGAAAATGAAATATGAAATAGCTTGGATAAAGGGGGACGGCGTAGGCCCGGAAATATCCGAGGCCGCTTTAAAGGTCCTAGAGGCCATAGAAAAAGCCTTCAACGTTGGCTTTGACGTCAAGTTCTACTTAGCTGGTGATAATTGTTTAAACATTACTGGAAAGGCCTTACCAGAGGAGACCATAGAGGGAATAAGGAGAGCTCACGCTACCATTAAAGGCCCAGTTGGAGAAACAGCAGCAGATGTTATCGTAAAGCTTAGACAGATGTTCGATCTATATGCCAATATAAGACCTGCTAAAAACTACCCAGGTTTAAACGCTATAAAGAATATCGATTTAATAATAGTTAGGGAGAATACCGAGGGGCTTTATAAGGGGTTCGAATACGAGTTCGATGGAAAGGCCATAGGAATTAGAGTTATAACCGAAAGGGCCTCTAGAAGGATCGCTAGAGAAGCCGCAAAGCTTGCTTTACGGAGAAGGAAAAAGGTAACAATCGTTCATAAAGCTAACGTACTTAGGAAGACATGCGGCTTGTTTAGAAGGATCGCTAGAGATGAGCTATCGAAGTATCCTGAGATCGAAGTAAACGAAATGTACGTAGATGCTGCAAGCATGGCCTTAATTAGAAACCCCGAATCGTTTGATATAATCCTCACGACAAATATGTTTGGAGATATACTTAGCGACGAGGCCGCTCAAGTAGCAGGAGGCCTTGGAATGGCAGCTTCAGGCAATATAGGAGAGGATATGGCTTTATTTGAACCCGTACACGGATCGGCTCCAGATATCGCTGGAAAGGGGATAGCTAATCCTTACTCTATGATCCTATCTCTGAAGATGTTGTTTGAGTGGTTAGCTAATAGACATAACGATAAGGAGCTCCTAAACGTCTCGAAAACCTTAGAAAGCAAGATCGTAAAGGCTTTGAAGGAGGGGGTAAAGACACCGGATTTAGAAGGGAACTATAGAACGATCGATATTGGATTACGTTTATACGATTTAATATTGGGGAGTGGTTGAATTTGATAGAGGAAGAGCTAATACACCTAAGGGAGCAAAGGAAGGGATTTGCCGAGGAACTGAAGAGGTTAATGGAGAAGAAAAAGAGGATACTTAAAGAATTAGCGAGTATAAAAGAAAAGCTGGAGAAGGAGAGGATCGATTACAAACTCCTCAAAAAGAGAGCTTCTGAGTTATTGGAAAGGAAGAGGGATATAGTAGAGAAAATTAGGAAGATGAGAAGCGATTTAAGGGATACGAGGAAAGCGTTAAAGGAAATAGAGAGGAGCTTATCTGGGGATGGAGAGAAGATACAGCTACAGCTAGAGAAGCTTGAATGGGACCTTCAAACGAAGCCCATGACGAAGAGAAGCGAGGGAAAACTACTTGAGAAGATAAGACAAATGGCATATGACTTAGCTCATTGGAAGAAGGCTTACTCCTTAAGAGTTAAGGCGGATAGACTTTCTAAAAGGTTAGACGACAATATAAGTAAGCTATATGAAGTTAAGGCTGAGTTAGATGAAGTATATACGGAGCTGGATTTGAGAAAGGAGAGGATAAATGAGCTACGAGCTGCGAAAAAGCAGCTCATTGAAGAGATAAAGGGAATCGAAGAGGATATAAGTGAAATGGAGAGGAAGCTGTACGAAACTATGGCATCTATAAAGGCAATTCAATTGAAGTTAAAAGAACGTTATGAGAAAGAGAGAATGGAGAAACTTAAAAGCATAAAGGAGGAGATAAAGAGGAAAGCGAAGGATAAGCTATCTAAAGGGGAGCCTTTAAGCTGGGAGGAAATACAAGCGTTATATGGAGATACAGAGGATAGGTAATTTTTATAAATCGAAAAATGCTAAATATTACAAGTAATTGGCCCTCTCTAACCCTAAAGTGCTTATACTGTGCGTAGATAGAGATGATGATATAGGAGTTAAAGCTAAAGCTAAAACGCCAATAATTGGTAGAGATGCCTGTATAAAGAGCGCTATTGACCTATCCTTAGTAGATCCGGAAGAAGCCGATGCGAATGCTATTTTTGCTTCAGTTAAGCTATTAGACGAGCTTAAGGCTAAGGGCGTACCGTGCGAAGTAGCCATAGTATCTGGGGACCAAAAGGGAGGCTACAGCGCAGATCAAAAGATAAAAGCTCAAGTTCTAAAGTTGAAGGAACGACTTGGCTTTCAAGAGATAATATTGGTATCCGATGGTATAGAGGACGAAGTTATCATACCTGTGTTACAGTCTATAGCTCCGATTGCTTCTGTACATAGGATAATAATTAAGCATAGTAAGTCTGTAGAAGAGAGCTATGCTATTTTAGCTAAGTACTTTAAAATGTTGATATATGATCCTAGGTACTCCAGGTTCTTCTTGGGAATTCCAGGAATTCTCCTCTTAATTTATGGTGTAGTTTACTTCACACCTTTTTACCATTACGTTAACTACTTTCTAGCTCTAATACTGGGCCTTATGTTCGTAGTCAGAGGCTTCGGAATCGATAAAGCCTTTCAGGTAGCGAAGAGGAGGACCGTTTTCTTCTACGTTAGGATGTTCGCCTTCGCAGCGAGCATATTAATTGTAATTGTAGCAAGCATGCAAGCATACTCTTACGTAACCACCTTACCTGAATACAATTTACTAATAACGAGGCCCGATTTATCAGCTACCCTCATAACCTATTTAGCTGGCGCCTTCATCGAAAATGCTCAACCTATGATATGGATAGCCGTCGGGATAAACCTCATCGTAGGAGCGGTATATCATGCTATAAGGAGAAGCGCTAAATTCCTTAGGGATATCATCGCTTTTTCAACTTTAATGCTATTTTACCTCCCTACCTACGAACTAGCTCAAATTCTCAAAAATCCCCATAGGCCAGTTATAACGATCGTATCCTTGCTACTGCTAAGTCTGGCAGTGTTGATCGTCATAGGTTATACCGCTTACTTCATATACATGAAGAGAAGAAGGAAGAAAGTTGAAGCTACATAGCTTAATACGTAAGTCCGCTAGGATCTTAGGTATTGAAAGGCTTTACGCTTGGATCTTAGAAAGGGAGGTAAAGGAGGGAAACATCCCTGAGCATGTCGCTGTAATAATGGATGGGAATAGGAGATGGGCATCTGAGAGAGGATTGCCGAAACACGAGGGGTATTATTATGGAGCCAATAAAGTTGAAGAGCTTTTAAAGTGGAGCAGAGATCTTGGAATTAAGACCTTAACGCTTTACGCTTTATCGTTAGAAAACCTAAGGAGGCCAAAAGAAGAGCTAGAGACCATCTTCAAGGTAATGGAGGAAAAGGCCGATACGCTAATCGATAAGGGAATTCTTAAGGAGGAAGGAATTAGGTTCAAGGTAATTGGCGATACATCTCCACTTCCTAAATCTTTAAGGGAGAAATTGAAAGCTCTAGAGGATAGCACTAAGAACTGCTCCTCTGGCTTTCTAAACCTTGCAATCTCCTATTCTGGAAGACGTGAAATAGTCGAAGCCGTTAAACGAATAGCTACATTAGTTAAAGAGGGTAAGATGTCTCCAGAAGAAGTAAATGAAAGGGTCGTCGAAGAGAACTTATTTACATCTCACTTAAGAAAATCCGATCCAGATCTCATTATAAGGACGTCTGGAGAATTTAGAATCAGCGGCTTTCTACTTTGGCAATCTGCGTATAGTGAATTCGTATTTATGGACGTTTACTGGCCTGATTTTAGAAAAATAGACTTTCTTAGAGCTATAAGGACTTATCAAAAGAGGAATAGGAGATTTGGGCTTTAAGCTGTTGATAAGGCCTTCCTCAACTCCTCTAAGGAGTTAATTGTCAGCTTCTTGTCCTTCAGGAAGTCCTCTAAACACGAATCGTCCATCCTCAGATATCCATATCTCCTTACTATCTCTTCAGAAGTAACTGGGAACTTCAGCCTCATAAGCCCTTTTTCGATCCTTTCTTCTACCTTAAATGGATCGAACCTTTCTCCCTTCAACAAGCTCATAAATCTCAAACAATCCTCGACCATCGCCAAATTATTGAACATTACGTAACCTTCCTTTACCCTCTCTTTCACTTCGATAAGCTCCCTGTTAGTATACTGATATCTATAACTTCTCGCCTTTCCATGTAGTCTAACGTACATCCGCTCTCTTTTAGATACTTTGGGTTGTGTAAATATATCGAGCGCTTGCAGTATACCTTTCTCATCCATCCATTTCCCTATCTCTCCATTAAACCACGAGCTATGCCTAAATTCGATCGCTATTTCGAACTTTTCTCTTCCTGAAAAGAATTCGAATACATTTCTCCTATTTTCATTGGTATTGTTAAAAGATGGAGGAAGTTGGACCAGTATAGCCTTCGCTTTTATAACGTCCGCCCATTCCAATACCTCTCTCCAGAGATCTAGGTTCTCCTTGGTAGGCCTCAATAAACCGTACTTTTGAGGGGGATTGGGCTTCCAATTGCTCCTCTTCCAAGTCGGGCTGCTAGCTGGATGAGTAATTCCTTGGAACGCTTTAATAGTAAATATGAAATCCTCACCGGCCTTCTCTCTCCACTTTTTCAAAGTCGAAGTCTTGACTTTTCTATAAAAGGTATCTTGAACTTCCATAGAAGTAAGCAAGCTTAAGTATTTTTCCAATCTCAAACCCCCCGTGCCGCAACAACCGATTATTAAGCCCATTTCCTAGCACCTTATGCCTATACTACCCTCCACTCTTATCAACTTAATGTAATGATAGCCATGACCTTCCACTCTATCCGTAAACTTTACATTTTCCACATCCGTCATATCTACCTTCACAAAACATGCATCCTCAGGAACTTCTCTAACTTTAACGTAGAAATAAAAGCCCTGATCGTCGCTTTCCGTTACTTGAGCGATGGCACCTATATAGAATCCGTTCTCCTCGATTGAGAAAAACAACGGAATATTCTGCTCATCGTAGTAATACTTGTATAAGCTAAGCTTAACTAAGCTTGAAAGGTTTTCAACTTCAATAGGTTCTAAGTACGATACAAGCTTCCCTCTCTCTGCCTTTTCCAGTACTTTGGGCATTTTATTTAAATGGATAATAGGAATGTAGATCGCCTTTTCCTCTCCTACTTTATTTAAGAACTCTACCCTTTCTCCTCTAGAGTCGACCCTATACAATATATAGTGGGAAGTTCTCTTAGATTTACAAGAAAAGAAAATGGAATAATCGGATACTTCATCTCCGAAAGCTATGAACAGATACGCATCTCCTTCCTTAATCGATAATATAGGCTTTGGAACCCTTTCTAAAGCTCCAGCTAACCTCGCTAAATCTCTCACGTCTTTAACTTTTAACACCAAAGCCTTTATTGTCAATTCCACTAATGTAATACAAAATACGGTATATTTATTATCTTTACCATGTTTCCTATATTACGTGCTGTTGGAGGTAAGAGAGCTCACAGCTGGCTATAAATGGAAAAGAGTGGTTTTCAGCGCTTACCTAGAGGTTGGCGAGGAGGAGCTAGTCTACGTATACGGACCTTCTAGCTCTGGAAAGAGCACGCTGCTTAAGGGAATAGTAGGTAGGGCAAGAGTCTTCTCTGGAACTAGAGTCTTTGATGGAAGGGATCTATCTAACGTCAAGGTAGGAGAGATGTCCAAAATCGGCCTTATCTACATACCTCAAAAAGGAGGGTTCTTTGAAGGCTTAACGGTTAAAGAACATTTTAAGCTAGTTAGTGAAACACCTTCTCTTCCGAGAGATATACTCAGCTTAATGGGTAAACTTAGATTTCCCTTTAAAGAGCTAGAAAACGTAAAGGCGAAGGAGCTTAGGCTGGAAGATAAGAGGATACTTAGCCTGATTATAGCGTTAACGCTTAATCCCAAATTACTTATGATCGACGAACCCTTTGAAGGTTTGAACGACTTTACAACAATTAGAGAAGCTATTAAACTTATAAAAAAAGATTTACATATTTCTCAAATAGTAGCATCTAGACTCATCCCTCAAAAAGTAGGCTTAGCCCCCGATAAACTGTTCTTTATGAAAAGCGGATTTTTAACTCCTTCACGGTTCTCCAGCTTTTCCTTATAATAGGTGGCAATTTCCCTTCTCTTACCTTACTTTTAATAAATTCGATTGTTCTTTTATCTGAAGGATATCCAGAGCCGAAATCTCCATACTTATCCCTTAAAGCCTCTATTTCCCTATCCCTTTCTACCTTAGCTATAATACTTGCAGTGGAGACTACGGGATATAGTTTGTCTGCTTTATGAGCGATTATTAACTTAACTCTTTTCTTAAGCATCCTCCCTACTTGATCGTAGAATACGTTGATATTGCTTCCACATGCATCTACTATAGCTACATCGCCATCGAGCTTATTTATAACCTCGGCCATATAAATGGCCTCAAGCTTATTTAGCTTTTCGTATTTCACCTTCCTCCTTACATAAACGTCGATCTTACTAGGCGGTATTTTTTCAACAACGTACTTTATACCACTTGAGATAATTTCATCGTAAAGTTCCTCTCTCCTCTCTCTAGTCAGCCTTTTAGAGTCTTTTACTCCTATGCTTACTAACCAGTTAACCAAGCTCCTATTAACGGATACCCCAGCAATCACAAGGGGTCCTATAACGCATCCTCTACCAGCCTCATCGATTCCTATAATATTGGTCATCCTCTTCCCTCTAAGAATTTAGTTATCGTAGAATAAACCTCATCTACCATTTGATCTCTATTTTCGTAGGTGACCGTAAATAGCACAGCTCTAGGGTTTTGTCTCAAGCTCTTAAGTAGAGGATCCTTCATCTTCATATGTATAACGATGATCATAGGCTTATCTACCGCTAGCAGTTTACTAACGGCTCTTTTAAACTCAGGGCTTAAAAGCTCCATGGGACCTACTTCGTCACATACGATTACATCGCTACTTTCCATGGCGCTTAAAATTACTCTTGAAGCGAACTCAGCCAATCCCTTTAAGTTCACCTTATACTTTCCCATCCTCGCTCCATCACCGTAAATAGATGCTAACACTTCTCTATCTCCGGTGCTTATATCTATCATTTCAAATCCTACCCGTCTCCCTCTTTCCCTAACTTCCCTAGATACCATACCCCCCACACTTACCCCTCTCTCCCTCAGTTTCTTCACTACTTTCATGAGAACGGTAGTTTTCCCAATACCTGGAGCTCCCGTTAACAGCACTATATTTTTCAACTCTAATAAGGGAGAAACGATGTACTTTTTAAATATGAAGATTTAGAGGAGCTGAAATGGAGGGTTTCACGAAATACCTAGAGGGAGAAACCGTCCTACTGGTACCTAAGGTATCTCTCAAAGTACCTCAACCTCCCAAAGTCCCGGCCTTCTTTAATCCAAGAGGCAAGGAGGTAAGAGATCTGGTTGTCTTAGCTTATTCCGCTTTCTCGAGAATATGCGGAGAAATTAGGGTAGCCGATCCTTTAGCTGGAGTAGGAGCTAAGAGCCTTAGAATTGCAAAGGAAACTAACGTAAAGAAGGTATACGTTAACGACTTAAATCCAACGGCTATTAAAGCGTGCCTTAAAGCCGCCGAAATAAACGGCGTCACATCTAAGGTGGAGGTTTATAACAAGGAGGCTAACTTATTCATGTTGGAATTCAGCTCACCTGAGAAAAGGTTTAACGGCATAGATGTAGATCCCTTTGGTTCTCCAATTCCGTTCATAGACTCGGCTTTTAAAGCCATTAGGAACGGAGGGATGTTGACTATTACGGCTACAGATACGACTATCTTAAATGGGCTATATCCTAGGGTAGCGAGAAGGAGATACATAGGAGTTCCTGCGAGAGACGATAATTCAAAGGAATCCGGTCTTAGATTATTAATATCGTCTATTGTCTGGAGAGCGGCGGCTTTAGATTTAGCGGCCCATCCTCTTTTCGGGTATTCTACTCATCATTACGTGTGCTGCTTTCTCAAAATTGAACGATCTGCCTCAAAGGCGGATGCTCTCATGAATCAAATAGGATATGTATATTATTGCACTAAATGTGGATTTAAGGGGTTAAAGAATGATATTTGTCCTATTTGTTGTTCTAAGTTAAGCGTGGCAGGACCTCTTTGGTTATCTTCGATACATAACAAAGATTTTCTTAAACAAATGTTAGAGGAGGTGAGGAAAAGGATGTTTAGAAAATATGAGACTTTAATTTTGAGAGCTTTAAATGAAATAGATCTCCCTCCCTTCTACTACTCTACAAGCTGGATCTGTGATAATTTACAGCTTAGAATGCCTTCCATGAATAATCTAGTCAACGAGATAAAGGGGAGAGGATATAGGGCATGTAGGTCTAGCATAGACAACGTTGGAATTAAAACAGACGCTCCCTACAACGTACTGCTCGAAATATTAAAGGAGCTATCCCTTAAATCCGAAGCAAATAACGTATAGCTCGCTACTTTCAGGCCTGCTTGCTGGAGGCTTAGTTAATTTAACCTGCTTAAACGCCTTCCTTAACTTCTTAATAAAATATCCGGTATCTTCGCCTTGGAATATCTTAATAACCATCTTCCCTCCCTTCCTAAGTATCCCTTTCGCGATCTCCAACGCCCTTTCACATAGCTCTATTTGCTTCGCGCTATCTAATTCCCAGATCCCAGATACTTTTGGGGATAAATCCGAAAGTACAACATCGAATTCTGAAGTTGTTACCCTCTTTATCGCCTCAAAGACATCGTCAAAAACATCCATTTCTATAGTTTTAACGTTCTCAGGCATACCTTTTACAGGCTTTTTATCTATGCCGATAACCATTCCCTCTTTGCCTACGTAAGATGAGGATACCTGTAGCCATCCACCTGGAGCACACCCTAGATCTAACACCTTATCTCCCTTCTTAATTATGCCGTACTTCTCCTGGAGCTGTATTAGCTTAAAAGCCGCTCGGCTTTTAAAGCCCTTCTGTTTAGCAAGCCTTCTATAAAGATCACGTTTTGCTTGATCTGGTTTCATCCTTCTTTCCCTCTCTCTCATACTCCTCCAATAACCAATTCTCTAGGTAAATACATGTAAGAGGAGAAACGGGGGATTCCACATCGCATTTTCCTTCATCTGGACATGTTATACAAGGGGAGTTCTCAATGCTACTCGTATCTATAGGTATAACTAGAGGAATCAATTTATAAGTCCATCTCCCTCCCTCTAATACTCTCTCTCTTTTTATAAGCTTCCTCTTTTCTAGTCTAGTTGCTATCCTAGACCCGTCCCTACTCGTTAAATTAAGCCTCTTCCATAATTCACTTTGTAAAATACCCTTATCTCCATGTTCTAATACTAACTTGTAAACCTTGCTTATTAAATCCTCCTTCTCCTCTTTGCTGCTCAAAGAATTATCACCGATTTCATTCAAAAAGAAAAACCTAACCTAAAAACTTTACCTCTATCTTAACTTAATCGATATATTGTAGCTTTCTAGTATTTCCCTACATCTCTTTCTAATAGTAACCTCGGTAACGCCGGCTACGGAGGCTATCTCCCTCTGTAAAATAGGTTCATCGTAAAATGAAGCGGCTATGTATATAAAGGCAGCCGCGAGACCCGAAGGTTGCCTTCCACTTATTAAATCGGGATCCTTCATGCTTTTAGCCATAGTTACGGCTAACCTTGTTACCTTAGTTGAAATTTTCAGCTTGTTAGAGATCTTAGTTATATGTTTCTCCAACGGTGTAAGAGGGATCTTAACTCCTCCAATTTCCCTTACTAAATACCTATAGTAAGTTCCTAGGGTTTTAGCCCTAATTCCAGCAGCCTTGGCTATTTCCTTCATACTCCTATTTATATCACACTTCCTACAAGCCATGTAAACGGCCGCCGCTGCCAAGCCGGACGTAGATCTCTTAGTAGTTAACCCCTTTTTTACCGCTCTCCATATAATATATGAAGCCGTCTCCGCTACCGTTTGTGGAAGATGTAATATCGTTGAAAATTCATTAACTTTGGAAAGAAGGTTGGCTATCGATTTTTCTTTTCCAGAAGTTCTCAGCCTATTTTGCCACATCCTCATCCTCATAATGTTTTTTCTTTCTCGGAAAGAAACGCCTTGGAAATCTACATTTTTATCTCCAATATCCGTTGAAAGACCTAGATCGTGTTTTAGAAGAGTTATGGGAGGACCTACCCTGCTCCTCTTCAGCTTATCTTCCGGATCGATGGCCTTCCACTCTGGAGTATGTACTACTCTTCTGCGTGAAAGAACGTAACCACATTTAGGACAGACCACCTCTCCAATTCTAGGCTCCAATATTAACATGTTGCCACATTTAGGACAGACTTCCTCCCCTTCGCTCATCTCTTATACACCTTCCTTCCTACTAAACCTCTTAACCTGTCGGTTAAGGGTTGGAGAGAGGCGTAAGGATCCCTTATAGGACCAAATACTTCTAAAACCTTACCCGCTCTCCTCCCCCTATCATCATATAGTATATCTCCTTCTCTAACCTCTTTTTCTAACTTAACTATAATTCTCTTGCTCCTCGATATCCTTAAAACGTAACCTACCTTTTCCACGGTTTTTTTACTTAAAAGCTAAGTTAAAAACTTATCTCGCTCCTCCTCTCACCTCCATTAACGATTTTGCTACTTTTATCAACAATTCCTGCTTTTTCATTACCTTTGGAACGCTAACGTACCCGCTTTTCCTTCTAGGCCTCTTAGGATGTTTCGCTTCAAGGGCAACACCATCTAAGCCAATGGATTTAACGGCTTTTAATAGCTCATCTAAGGTTGGAGATTTAACGGCCATGTTAATAGGTACCCTCCTACCCTCCGATCTAGAATAAGAAGAATCGAAGTAATCTAACCATAAGACCTGTCTATCTTCCTCTTTCATGGTGTCTTCCTGATCAAGACGGCGTTTATTATACCATGTTGTGAAGGTCTCGAGGTAACTCTAGCATCTCCTAGTTCCGTCCTAATTATAGCTCCCCTAGTTATTACCCCTCTTCTTTCATAATCCCTACTAGCTGGATTAGCGATCACCTTTAAGATTTTAACCTTTTTAGTTTCCTTAGTTTCAGGATCAGTAACATTTGCGTAATCTCCCCTCTTCAATCCCATTTTTATCCCGCCTCCTCTTACCCTTCTCTTCACTAGCAAGACCGGGCCTAGCTCAGTCTCAATTGGATAACCATCTTTCTCATACTTCCTCCTCCCTCGATGAGGCCTTCTCCTTCCTCCAGTAACCTTCCTCTTCTCTAAGTTCTCTACAGGCTTCTTCATGTTTTACACCTGCTTCTGAGGATTCTCCTTACTCTCTTTTAAGGCTTCCTTAGGGAAAAGCGATGCTAGCTTTAACTTCAGTTTATTTATGTCGTGCGGCAAACCGAAATAGGAGGAGAAAAAAGGAGTGGTACCATAGAGCTTCTGCCTCCCCTCTTCTGATACCTTCTCTATAAATCCTAGGGCCTCTAAAAGCTTGATATGGCTGTATACCCTAGCCCCTCTCTTAGCGGCGAGAGCTAAAGCTGATATCGGTTGATAGAAGGCTATCATCGTTAAGGTCTTCATTACGCTTTTGGGGAGTAAGGGTTTAGATGAGAACTTTTTTGCTACCTTTACATACTTCGGCTTAATTTGTACTGCGAACTTCTTGTTCTCTAACTCAACGACCTCTATGGCCTTTAAACACGAATTTATTCTCTCCATAACTCTTTTAGCTATCTGATAAGCTTTTCTTAAGGAGGTAGTGCCGGCTGCTTTTGCTATTTCCTCCAAAGATAGAGGCCTTCCCGATGCGTAAAGAGCAGCTTCCACCCTTGCCTCCTCATCTTTCATCTCTCAACCCCTACTATCAATATATCGTCTTCTCCTCTCTGAACTAAAACGACCCTTCCTCTTTGAGCAAGATAAAGTAGAACTAGGAAATAACGGACAACTTCTAACATGTCTTTACCTTTCACTAACCTTTGGAAGCTTATCTCAGCTTCTCTATCTAATATATCGAGGATGTATTCCTCTATTGGTCTTAACATTTTGAGAAAAGATTCCTGATTGAAGACAGGGAATTCTTCATAAGATCTTATTACTGGAGGCCTTTCCTTTCTTCTCTCCTTCTCCATTTCCAACAATAAAGCCTCAAAAGCTTCCAGTAACTCATCTATATCGCTTGTGTGAATATCTACTCTAAAGGGCATGTAGAGCGGGGAAACGGGAGCGCTAATATCTGCCTCCCTCTTAACAATGACTCTCCTCTTCTCCTCGTAAAATAGATGTTCAACCTTCAGTTTATACAGTATGCTTGAAGTGAGTAAGGCTAAGCCGCTAAGCTTGTAGTCTAAGAGAGGCTTAGATTTAAGGAACTTATAAAATTCGTTAAGGAGAAGATATATGCTAATATCCCACGGCCTCTTCCTTCTCAAAGCATTTGGATTGAGCAAAACTTTAATGGCGTCTATTTTTTCATCCTTCAAGCCTTTATCCCCTCTAACCTGTATTTAACCACGTTACTAACGCCTTCTCTCGCATAAACACCGATTAAGTTATGAGCCTTAGAAACTAGAAGATCTCTAAGTGAAATAGTTATAATTTGAATTTTCTCCGACCAATCTCTTAAAAGTTCTCCTAATTTCTCGGCGTAAATGGGATCTAAAGACTGATCTATTTCATCTAATAGGTAGAATGGACTAGGATAAGCTGCTTGAAGAGCTAATAGAAAGGATACGGCCGATACCGTTTTCTCCCCTCCGCTAACTGAGCTCGCCTCCCTTCCGCTCTTTCCGGGAAACTTCACCATTAGGAAAACGCCTCCTGAGAAAGGATCCTCTGGATTTTCCAGTTCTAACCAAGCCTCTCCTCCCGTGATCTTACTGAAAATGCTCCTTATCTCCTTATCGATCTTCTCAAAAGCTGCCATAAAGGTCCTTTTCTTTTCAGCCTCTACCTCCTCGATAAACCTTACAATCGCGTTCCTATCCTTTTCGAGTTCTCCTCTTCTAACGGAAGCTAGCTTATATGAAGTATAGGCTTCTTTGTAATTTTGTTTAGCAAGTTGATTTACCGATCCATATAAAGTTGAAAGCTCGGCTTCTAAATCCGATAATATCTTAGGTATTTCTGAATGATACTCAGGTATCACGTCTACTCTTAACTCCTCTAGCCTCCTACCTTTATCCTCTATATCCCTTTTGAGGATTTCCAAATCCGATAATACCTT
>Ga0190310_1000376_pt1 | contig 15363 bp, 8 predicted proteins | sample 48700778_MG_FD_165059 | JGI IMG/M metagenome (GOLD analysis project Ga0190310, IMG submission 165059) | Hydrothermal vent sediment bacterial communities from Southern Trench, Guaymas Basin, Mexico - 4870-07-7-8_MG | ecosystem: Environmental > Aquatic > Marine > Hydrothermal vents > Sediment ... | reverse complement strand
TGAGGTTGATATAAACAGGGGAGCGGGTAAATTTCAGATATGCGATGTTTACCCACATTCCACGCCAGTACTGTTGAATTCTCGGCGGATTTTTCTTCATAATATATTTTTCAATCTGTGAAGGATTCGGATAATCCGTATTCAGGAGAATCTGACATCTTATTCTCGGAACTATTCTTATCCCCGCATAACCCGCTATCTGTATTTCCGGATACTCATAGCCCTTCGCTTCACCCACAAAATATCCACCGCTTCTATCCATATTTTTAGCGATGACCGCGGGTAAAGAGCCATTGTATTTTTCTGAAATTCTATCCACATTTGCAAAATAATCCGAAATTATGAGCGAGGCGTGAGAAATATCTATATCCTTCCCGAAACAAATTCTCTCGCTTCCCGGGGGTAGATAAACCGAGAAAATTCTCCAGTTAGGAGAGGAAGGCACGACCTTAACCTGAGAATCATCAACATATACAACGAAATCCTCGGATGAGCGATACATAAATGAGGCAATATGACTAAGATTTTTATTTTCCACAATTACATCCACGGGAGAATTTGCGGGAATCGTTATATAATCTTTATGCACTTCGTAATTCTCAAATTTGAGGGCGAGGGTTTCGTTCCCACTAAATTCGAATGGATATGAGAATTCCCATTTAACCGCATAGATTCCCACATAATCCAGGGAAATTTCATCTGCAAATCTTATCTCGGAAACGGTGGAATTTATTCTGAAGTTTGCAACTATGAATTCATCACTGCTCGGCAAATTCGCAAGTAATGTTGTGTTGTTATATACTCTCACGGGCATTGCTGATTTATATCTTATCATTACATTGTATTCCGTATTGTCTGCCAAATTCTTCACTATGAGATAAGAGCCTGATTCGCCCTCTCTGTATCCCACTCCACTCAGAGTTATTTCACATGGACTCCAGCCTTCGCCGAGGATTACTATTGGGCTATGTGCTCTCCTGCTCTCCACACCTCCTATATCCAATATTCCCTTCGGCTGTTCAGGAACTTTCACATTCCCTTCAAGGATATCCATCTGATCATCTATGTATCTGCATATAATATACTGAGCCGTGGAATTCAACACCCAGTCATCATAAGCATAACCATCCACAGAGCCGTCGGCTCTGCGACGAACCTTCATAAGGAAATGCTTACATCTCCTCAAATTCAATTCAGCAAGTACATGTTTGGCATAACTTCTAACAACAAATTTACCGTTGAATTTGAGAATCAGCGAGATAAGTTTTGCCCGAGCCGAAGGATAGGGGAAATAATTTCTCGGAAGATGTGCAATGTAAAGAATCATCCTGATCTTTATCTTCTCAACCTCGGAGTAATTTGCCTTCTCCCACATCTCTACCATATCGCTTAAACTCTCGTATATGTTCATCTGAGCCGTGGTATTTATAACTAAATCATCGCCGCTGTAGTTGTAAAATCCATCAATGTAGGGGATGAGATTACTCCAAAGCCATGCTATCCCCTCCTCTATTATCTTGCTCTCCTCACCCCTATATTTTACGAATCTATCCGCAGAAATATTCGCCTTATCCACCCAGCGAAGCAGTATTTTCTTGGTTATCGGTTCGTTGTTGCTGCGAACAAAATATGAAGGAGGAAGCGAAGATATATAAGAACGGAGAGAAACTATTTGCGATTTTTCCTTCGCAAAGGGCATGGCGTAATAAACCGAATTTTCCCTAAGGTAATAAACAATATCAGAGGAATGCTGTGTAGAATGATATATAGAGGCGGATTCTCCATATCCAACCTCTTCTATTCCATCAGGCCCGAAGTATTTTACTATGCCTTTGGATAAATCACACCAGACTATGCGTGGAGATGAGGATACTAAAATCCCATGGGGCTTGGATAAATTCCCCTTATCAAGAAGATACGGCTGCGAAAATTCCGAGCCATCAAAAATTCCGTAATATATTCCGAAATCATTTTCTCCAACAAATTCTCGCCACACTAAAAGTATGCGACGCCCTGAAGAATAAGCATTGAGATAATCTGCCTGTAAATCATAAATCTTCTCAATATTGATAACTCTGTTTTTGTACAGAACCGAAGACCATATCCCCGTGGAATTTGAGAAGAAAAGAATTACATATTTCCTGCCATAAAAATCGTATGTTACCGAGGCCATGCCGTAAAGAGATGATCCGGGAGAAGTTACAAATATAGGTGAAGATAGATTACTTCCGTTATAAATTCTGCAGTAAATTCTCCACGGAACGCTATCAGGCTTTAAAGCATAGAACAGATAAAGATTATCTGCGACGCAGGGAACAACACCCCTGACATGACCTCTAATGTCCAGAATCTTTTCAGAATGAATAACCGTGGAAAAACGGGTTATTGCAAAGTATAATTTTGTACTTCCCTCCGCATACCCTATAACCAGCGAGGAATTCCATATTGTGATATAGTATTCGCTTACATTCTCAAATGTTCTGAGAGGGGCGTAGGATGAGAAATACAAACCATCCTCACTCCCGTAAACTACAGGAGAATAATATCCGGAATGATATGTGCTCAGATAACTGAGATAAACTGTACGACCATCGGATACAACATCTATATCCTTAATAGAACCCTTCTTAACGGAGAAAAGTCTGTATTCATTCCAAACATCCGAACTCTGACGGTAATTCAGAACTACGGAGTGAGCAGAACCACTGAGCATAATCATAACAACAAATACTCCCACCCACAGGTAGATACGATTACCCATTCCTAAATCACCTCCATCGTGATATGTGAAATCATGCCAGTACCGATACTTAAAGTTTTCGAAGAATTTACCAGATGTGCAAAACATACTCCTAGATGGGGATTTACTGATGGCAAAAAGGTATACAGACCTTTTTTAGAGGGTGGCTGATAGAACCCACGAACATAAAGGAGATTGATGTATTTGTGAGTTGCGGGGAGAGTGAGGGGATGGAGATACGGTAGCCAATTTCTACGACGATGATGACTTCATTTTTGATGTGAAGCAAGAGCAGTATTCTCCATCTTAAAAATTAGAAAATTTTCCGATAGGGTTAAATAAGGGTATTTTCTATCCTTAAATTAATATGGAAAAGAAGATAGAGAAGATTGTGAACGAGATAAAGCGACATTTAAAGGAGAGATACGGAGATAAAATAAAGAAGGTGATACTATACGGTTCATATGCGAGGGGAGAAGCTACGGAAGATTTGGATGTGGATGTGATGGTTGTTGTCAGTAATGACTTGAACACGAGGGATGTGGAGAGATATATTGTTCCATTTGTTTCAGATATATCGCTGGAGGAAAAAGAACTTGTTTCCGTGATAGTGATTAAAGAAAGCGTATATGAAAATGAAGAGTCGGATATTATAATGAATGTGCGTAAGGAGGGCGTAGTTGTATGAGTAGAGATGAAGCAGTTAATGAGTTGATACAAAAGTCTCGGATGTATCTGAGAACGGCGGAGATGGCAATAAAATATGGTGTGCAACTCCTTTTCATATGGTTTTCTTTTCTCCCATTTTTATAATTTATTAGAAACCATATTTCATTGGCTTTAAGTTCATCATTAATTTTTACTTTATAATTCTTCTTAAGTTCAATAAATTTTTGTCATAAAACAAAATAATCTTCGGCTGGTATCAAAATAGCCAACCTTAAATAAAACCATCTAGGCTTAACATTACCTGTTTCATCCTGCCGATTGAATTTATAGATCGAGGCAGACGAGGTTTTCCCTTAAGGTCTTGCTTATAATGAGCGATACAATTGATTTGCGTACTGAGACAGTGTGCCATTAACATCACAATAATTCCTAAAATGACAGGAAGTAACATTTTTCCATAATTCCGAAAGTTCCAGCTCCTAGGAAAACACCAAGAAAATAAGGTGTGAAGTCTGCAAGAAGATATTCATAACGGCTCGCAACCTAAAATGCTATTATTTTATTCATCCCTTTTTCACCTCAAGCCCGTCGCCCCCGATTACGCCTAACGTCTGGCGGGTATGCGAAGCCCGTAAGGGTTTGGGTGAGCGTAAGCGAACCGCATACCCGCTGTTATCGGACCGTTGCGGAAGATTATTTTTCAAATTCACCATTAAATCTTCCGACAATATGGTTATGATCAAGAACATAAGCACCGTTTATTACCAAATGTCCTTCATAATTTCGATGTGATAAATTTCCACCTAACACTTGTTTTTCACCTAATAAGATCCACAATATGGTATATTCATTTTGGTTCAGAAATTCACATAAGTTCTGTTTTTTGATAAGAAGTGCCGAAAAAGAAGTATCTGCAAAAATATTTGTAGGAATAACAACAAGTTCTCCTTTATCGTTATACCACCTTCCATCAAGAAATTTATGAATTAACTGCATTTCGTTTACGAGCCATTTACAAGGAAGTTTTATAGAAATAGGGCCATCATAAGAATAATCTGTAGTGAACTCATTCAAATAAATATCATCAGCAACAACAACTGGAACGGGTAACTCTTTTCCTCTTCCTTCTGTTGTCCAGATATTATAGTCGCCTCTCAAATCTTCAAATGCTGTAGAATTAGGGTATTCTCCTAAAAATATCCCATAAAATTCATGAGATTCGGGCATCCATCTTCCCCAAAAATTTTGATCTTTAGCCCATTCATATATTTTGGTTAAGTCAGCTTTTTTGATGATATAACTTTTTATCATGTACCAGAGCTCTCTAATTGGGATTTCATATTTTTCAAATTCTGGAGGTGTTTCTTCTTGCCATCTTATAAAACCTTCTAGAACCAACCATTCTTCTCCCTTATCGTCTTTGATTTGTAAAATTTTAAGAGGATCAGGTAAATCATTTTTAGTCTTTAACCATTTAGAAGTTTCTTTCTCTGTCCGCCATGCGTCGTAGTTTCCATTAGAAGATAACCAATTATTTATAGAAATAGAACTCCTTAAATGATCATCATTCCTTATCAATAAAGAAGGATCTATGTCTCTAATATAAGGATGCCAAGGTCCTTTATAATGTTTTTGTATATGATCCCAAGGTTCCTTTTTTAAAGAGAAATGATCTGATACCATTGCAGAAATCTTATGAAAGGCGATCCACTGATATTTCTTTCCTATTCTTTCTGGTTTATGTTCTGTTCTGCTATAATAATTTTTGGTAAGATGTCTATCAAATTTACTATGTAACTCTACATTATAACCCAACTCATCAAAAATTATTTTTACTGCTAAATTGCTCAGCTGCTGAATTGTAATGTTCCCAGTATCCCAGTGGGAAAGTGCATGTTGAAATACATACCTTCCAAAATCGCCATATATATTGTCTTTTAATGTTGTGTATTCAGGCTGCATTGAAGTGACAATTGTATTTTGGCTCCAGTAATAATCCTTAAAATCTTTAGACCTATAATCAAATTCATACTTTTTTATCTCCTCATCCGAGGGCATATTTTGGGGCCATTCACTTTCATAAGGAGGATTTATTTTGCTCTTATCTATGCTATCCAGTTCAATACCTTTTCTTAAAGCAACCTCTATTATACCTCGAGCATAGTCTCTCAAAAGAATATGAACCGGTGGTTTACCTTCTTTGAAAATGTTATCGTAAATCCACTTAGCCAATCTCTTAAGACTTTCTGTATCATCACTATTTCTTAAAACACAACCATAAGCAACAGCAAGCAATCTTTCACGAACATAAAAATCATCTACATCTTTGAATTTTTCCAGTAGTTCGGGAAGCAAGTAAACTCTATGTTGAAGCAATGCAACTAGAGCTTTTGTAGATTTATCTCTAATAAATCTATTTGGAGTAGTTAAAAACCAACACATTGCGGTTGCCAATAACAAAACAGAATCATCGCTTATATGAGATTTATCATATTCTGACCATGCCCATTCTATAATCCTTTCAACAGTATCCTTAGCTTCATGTTGGTAGTGTAAAAATGTTGACCACCATGCATCCCTTTCTGGCATTTTATATTCCATCAAGTGTTTATGAAGGAAATTAGCGTTTAATGGATGTCTAGGAACTGAGGCAACACTTAAAAGAGCATCTAACAATTTGTAAGTAAATTCGGGATAGAAGAAATAATCGTTGTAATTTTTATTTTTTTCTAAAACTAATTCTAACACTTTCTTCCTGAGAAAATGAGAAATTTTCTTAACTGTTGCTTCAGAAAACGCAGTTGGTTTTCTCCAAATAAGACTATTTATCCATAATTCCCACATTTGTGGTGAATCTTTGAGAAAATCAGCAATTTCAAAAAATTCTTTCCCTTTATACCATTCAGGATACTGGATAAACAACGCTTCGATTAATCCATAATTCCATTTCAGCAGCTCTGTTATTTTTGGGTTTTCTTTAAATAATTGTTGTAACTCTTTATTTTCGTTTTTACATTTTTTAAGCAAATATCTTACAATTAAATGATCACTAAATTTTTGAAATGGAAACCTGTAGTCATAACCTTCAATTCTACTAAAATCTTTACCATACCGTGGTACCTTTACAAGTAATAGGTTTCTATCCAAATCCTTTATAAATTCCTCAATGTCTATTTGAGGATGTTGCTTTTTTATAAGTTCTTTCAATTTCTCTTCTGGAATTCTATCAGTATTATTGTTAACCATGTCTTCCGCTATTTTTTCAATAACAGTATCCCATATATTCTTTTTAGGAGCATGGGATATTCCATATTTATCCTCGATGGTCCTGGCTACATTATCTACAAAATACTCAAAAATGTAAGTAAATCCTTCATGTCCCCTATATGCCCGGTTACTTCTTCTTTTCTTAAGAGCCTTGCATAATAACAACAGAAATAAGGGATTTTGAAATTCCGGCATTAGCAGAGGGACCTCAGGAAGGGGTAGGGAATAAGCATTAAAAAATTTAGTTACTGCTTCCCACTCCTTAAATGCAAACCCTGTGTGTTTCTCTTGAATAAATTCCTCTTTCAGTTCGTTTGTCAAAATTTCATCTTCAAATCCACTACGAATGCTTATGACTAGAGCAATATTGGGGTATCTTTTTATCTCTTCATAAATTTTTTTCAAGTGAGTTTGCCAAAAACTTACAGGATCTGTCTCATTCAAAGCATCTATTATAAACAAGGATCTGCACTTAGATTTTTCTCCAGCTTGATTTAGCGTTTCCAATAATTTTTCTTTAGAATCTATCCCTTCTGGTAGCTTTAACCTTTCGATGATTCGTTGCCAAAAATCTTTGACTCCCGAAAAGTCTTCACCAAAAACCAATATAGCCGGCAAATTACTATTTATCCTTTTTTCTATAATATCACATAATAAATGGGTTTTTCCGATTCCTGCTTCTCCTGTAAGAAGTAAAAAGGGGTGATTTGAAAGTTTGGCTTTATTACTTGACGCTAAATCCTCAAAGTAGTAGAGTTTTTGTTGTAGTTTATACAGATGATGGATATCCCAATCAAAGCGCTCACGCTGTGATTTTCTCTTTTCCTTAGCTAAAGTGTCTTTATTTCTCCTCAACTCGTTAATTAATTTCCAAGTTATTTCTTTAGTTTTTTGAGCATGTTGTTTTATATCATTCCAAGGTATTGGATTAGTATTGTAGTCTCCTATATTTTGTAGTGTACTAAATAATTGCTTAATTTCTTCTTGAAGTTCTTTATATAATTTTTGGAGCTCTTCTATATCATAGCTTGAAGATAAGTTTTTTAGTGCTTTAATAAGTTGACCATAATGTTTCTTGATAGAATGGTAAAATTCAGAAGTTCTACTGATTCCGTCAAATATTTCAAGTATCGGTAATTCAATGTTCAATTCTGGGATATATCTTGGGCCAGCGTTTTTTCTAACATTGTCTAAATGCTCTTTTGCCCATTCCTTGTTAATAAATGGATTGGAACTCATTTTGAGCATCCTCAATTACTTCTTTTGATTACTATCTCCCGCAATGTCCGATAACTGGTAATATCCGCAATGCACATAATCCTTCATTTTGGACTTATTCGGAAGTTTTATTTCGTATAACCCCATCAAGATGGCTATGGCGTTCCAAAATAAAAGTTTAACGCCGAAGGAAAGGTATGAATTGATAGGCAAGTTAATTGAGGAGATAAAGTTACGGAAGTATTCTTACAGGACAGGGAAATCCTATATTTCAGTGGTGAAAAGGTTTCTTCGTTCCGGGCCGGAGCCAAGGCAATTCTTGCTGGAATATTATTCAGATAAGAGTCGCTCTACGGCTAGGCAGGCGTATTTTGCGTTGAAATTTTTCTATGAGAATGTTCTTGGCGAGAGATATGATGAAAGGATACCACTTCCGAAAAAGAAGAAAAAGATTCCGGTTGTTTTGAGTAAGGAGGAAGTGGGTAGGATGATGGAGAGCACGAAGAACATAAAGCATCGTCTTGTAATAATGTTTCTTTACTATGCTGGGATGCGCCTCAATGAGGTAAGAAATATTAGATGGGAGAAAGTATAAGGGGATAGTTTTGGAGTCTTCACTTGGAACTCCATTTTTCCAGCCGCGGATTTCGTAGTATTCTTGGAGCATTTCGTTGAATATTTCCCTTGTGAGAGGGCCAACTTCAAATACTCTATCGGGCAGGCCATCTTCTATTATTTCCGCCTCTACACCAAGTAGCCAGTCATCTTTTAAGAAGGGCATTAATGAATATTAATGACGCCTTAATGCTTCTTAATGCAAATAACTTAAATATTCCAGAGAAAAAGTGGTTTAAACGAACTTGTATTTACAAACGAAAAAGTAAAAATTACTTTTGGGATCTTAATTTCTTAATTCTTAAGATTCTTAATGTCTTAATTCATTAAGGTTGATGGAGGCGCAGTAACCTCCTCTCCCTCCTCCTCTCCCCGGGCCCCTCTCCACCACCCTCTCCTTCGGCGGGCGCATTTTAAAAATAAAATAAGGTGTTGGCGGGGCGTGTGCGGCAGGCGTAAAAACGCTAAAGTGGCGTGGGGCAGGGGCAGGTAAAAACGCTTTAGGCGGTTGCTTAACGGGCAGGTGCCGTTATGGTTTAACAAAATACGCACAATTTATATGCCTCGGTGGTTTAAGGATTACCTATGACGAAGATAAGGTTATTTGTGGGGGATGGAAAAGGAACGAGGGGATCACGGTACTACTATGTGATGGAAGGAAATCTTCTGATTCCCCTGAGAGAGTATGTTGAAAAGAAGGAGAGACATATATGGGTTCTGGATTTAGACAAGATTGCAAACAAGAGAATAGTGATTTTTGACTATACAAGATCTGGGCTCGGTTATTTCTCCGTGGTTACCATAGATGCGCTTACCAAGTTTCCGTGGCCCTATTATGGAGAGGCATACATCTTTGATTCAACCAAAGCCCGTCTTGCTGACGGTAATATTAGGGAAGCGGTATCTTATTTCATGGGATATGAGTTCTGGGGTCTCAGCAAGAGGGTAAAAAGTATGGTTAGGGACCTGAACGACTTTTATTTGCCTATGATCTCGGATGTGAAAAACTACCTCCGCACAATAAATGCTGGGTTGTTTTTCGGGGGCAAGGCTAGGCGCGTGGAGGAAGCCTTCGCTTATGGGCTGGATGTGAGCATATTTTCAGCGCTCACGATAGACAACAACAGGGGCAGGGTGGGATCCTTGAGAACTCTGCGACGCTGGATATACCAGATATGGGTTCTGAAAGAAATCCTCAATGGATTGAGGACGCGCTATCTTCAGAAATCAAAATACTCGGAGAAATCCTACATATACATAGGACAGGGTGAACCGATAAGTTCCTGCGTGGCTTATACAGATAGGGGGCCGGTAACTTTCTGGTTTGAGTTCCAGCCCACTAAGGGCATGCACCTCTGGGGTATGATAGATGGGAAGAGACATTATGTAAGACCGGATATAGTGGCGGTGAAAGGGGAATACAGAAGCGCCGACGGGATAGGGGGCATAGACCTCATAGTTGAGTGCAAGGAAGATGTAGTGAGCGCTAAAGATCTGGAGCAGGTGGAGGGCTACATAAGAAATTACAAACCCCGACAGGTACTTCTCGTATCTCTCAAGAGCGTTCCGGAGGATCTGCGCGGGAGATTTGAAGCATTAGGGGTAAAAGTGATTGATGGGTTAGTACCCCAAAATCTGGATATCAGGAGAGAACTCAGACAAATATTGAATGTAAATCTCTAATCTAATTCATGGAGATGTATGTTGATTTTTGTATTGTTATAGAAGATAGGAATTATTAAAAGATTATTTATTTAAAATAATTTTGTAACGAATGAGTACAAAATCGTATAAAATAGAAAAATTTAAATACTTGGTTCCATGTAATCTTAATTATGAAAGAAGTATATGGCCGGTTGGCATCTGTTTATCGGGGAAAGGTTGTGAGTTTAGAGGAGGTTAGTGAATATCTTAAAAGGCGGTGTTATGAGGGTTATGACGCGAAGAAAGTAATGGAATACATGGTAAAGAAGGGAAGAGCATTTCGGGTAATAGATGACATATATTTTGTGAGGGGGTATGGGCGTTATGATTTTGAATACGTTCCGATGGAGAGAATAATCAAAAATACATTTGAGAAACTTGGATGGAATAACTGGTACTTTGGGTTATATTCTGCATGGTTTAATGGTAGATATGCTCAGCAGGTATATACATCCTATGTAATTATCAATGATAGAATTTCAAGGTGCAGGAAGATCTGGTATTCCACGGTCAAATTCATAAAGACAAACCGCAGAGAGATGTTTGAGTTTGGAATAGTAAAAGACTCATGGGGGGTACCATATTCGGACATAGAGAAAACTTTACTGGATTTCCTATATTTTTCTAATTTCGGACGCGTGCCCCGGGGAATAGTCTATGAGATAGTGGATTCATACTTTGACTCTGAGAACTTCTATATGATTACGAAAGGAAGAAGCTATAAGAAGTTAATTGAGTATCTGAAGTATTATCCGAAATTTGTACGTTCGGAGTTGAAATTCTATATGCAGCAATGTATAACTGAGGTTCCTACAACATTACTGGAGGCCCTATGATGAAGATTGAATCTATAAGAGAGGTAGTAGAAGAGATAATGGATACGGGCACAATTCAACTTCAAAAAAGATATATAGTCCACGATATTTTTGAACACCTTATACTGAGGGAACTGTACTCCACGGAGCTGTTCAGGGAGAGAGTTGCGTTTAAGGGAGGTACTGCCCTTTCCAAATGCTATCTGAACTATCACAGATTCAGCGTGGATCTGGACTTCACCTATCTCCATGGAGAAGAGGCGAAGGGGCTTTCCAAGACCAAAAAGAACATGCTAAACAGGGAGGTTCGGGAGAAAAAGATCGTTCCCGTTTTCAGAGAGGTTGAGAGGAGGCTGGCACCCCTCGGAATCTCTCTCCAGTACCCTGTAAGTGACAGGGGCTTCATGATGGGTACGGATGTGTTCAGTGCGGCTTACAGAATAAACAATGAGATATACAGCGGAGAGATCAGAATAGAGTTTAACCTTGGCGAGGAACTGCACTATCCCCCGAGAAGAATTCTGGCTAAGACCATTCTTAATCTTGAGGTTGGAGATTACGGGCCCGTGGAGGTTCTGGTGTACGATTCGCGGGAGATACTGGCCGAGAAATACAAAGCCATGCTTACCCGGATTATGTGGCGGGATTACTTTGACGCGTACTTTCTGTGGAAAATACATGGCGATATGCCCGAAAATCTGAGAGAAATAATCGTTGAGAAAGGTGTCAGGAACATGCGGAGAAAAATGCTCAGAAGGAGATTTTACAGGGTGCGGGAAAGAATAGAGAATGTATACGATGTGCTTACGAGGATATTGGACCACATGATAGGGGAGAAGTCCATGATACTCACGGCACCAGATATGGAAGAATTTGAGGAATTCGTGAACTATGCAATAAGGCAAATAACACCTATAATGGACGGGGTGGAGAGGGAATATGTGGTTAGGCGTACGAGAGAACTCGTGGAAAAATATACTGTACCAACATCCACAGGATACAGAATTCGTACAAGACTTCTTGAGAAAAACGAGGAGGATTATAAGTTCTATCTGGAACATAGAGATGAATTTGAAAGGATTGCCGATGAGATTTATGCTGAAAGCAGAGAAATGGAAGACGATGAAATTGAAATGTAGGATGTTAGGAAGGCACAAATTTAGCAGTTGCTAAACGGCAACCTATATATATTGTGGGTGTATATCACAGATTGTATGAAGGTAAGGCTGAGTTTCAGGGATCTGCCTGTAAAACGGGAGGAAGGTTACCACTACGGTGATAGAATCCTCGTTGACAGGGTTGAGATTCCCATAGGGAAGATGTACAGGATGGTTTATGAATTCACGCGCCTTAAATCTTTTAGGGTTTTTGCCGAGGAAGGCTACTTGAGCTATTATGCTAGACCGGCGCAGAGCATAAAATTGGTTACTGCGAAGGCGGGAGAAACGCTGGCGGAGTTCGTGGTTGAAAAGCGTCATTACTTTTTTGAAGACTTCTTGAGGGGGTACATACCCAACAACCAATCCATGTACTGTGATTGTATGGTATGGAAGCACGTGACTGAAAGGAGCAGTGAGCTTATATGGGAGTATCCTGACTATGATTACAGCTCATACCCGCCACCCGCAAACCTGTTTGAAGAGACTCTACGGCAGTTCGTTGATTGGATACAGCGGAACCGAAAGAACATAGAGATAGAGTGCGACCCCGCGGAAATAAAGGAGATGTTCAGAGAAAGGTGGATAGATCATGCGAGAGAGGTTGTGGAATATCTGGAAGAGAAGTGGGACGAGATAAACAACAGGCGTTGCTATTATGTTAGACCGCACAATGCATTGTTTGCCACGGCCATGGCTCTTGTAAACGAGCTGGAGGAAGGAAGCAAATACAACGATGAGATACTTTCTCTTCTGGACAGAACTCTGGATATGATGGAGGACCTTTTGAATCGCAGGATAGAGCTGGACGGCAGGTACGATTATGCCGGAGACCTGTATGCGCTGTGGTATGTGCTTCATCGCAGGAGAGACCTGGCAGGAAAACAATGTGAGCGCTTTGAGCGTATGCTGGAAAACGCTTACAGCAAGATGGAGAAGTTATACGATGAGAGCTACTCCATTCTTGGCAGGGATAAGGTTAAGACCTTGAAGGGTTATTTAAACCTGTATGAAATTTACAGGCTGGGAGCGTGGTTCAAGAGGCACGGGTTGAATTCTGAAGATTATGAGATAGTGAACTTTCATAGTACAACGGCAAATCTGGATGTGGATGAATACTATGGCATTTTTGCAAATTACAAGAAGTTAGAGGGCGTTTGCAAGGCTTTTGAAAAAGCCCGGAAAATTATTGGGGACAGAGACGGTGTTGATGTGGATAAGGTGCGGGTGCGAAGATATGCCCCTCGTGGTCTCATCTACTATCCGGCGTCAATAAACTCAAGACATACTTTTGATGATGTACAGTATTTAGCAAAAACCGGCGAAGGTTCGCGTTATGAGGATGAGTACGGACAGCCGAATCCCAACGTGCCTTTCTTCCGCATTTGTAAGCCGACGGGAGTGAGAAGGGAATACGGAGATATGTTCGTGGTTCGGAAAGATTTTCTCCCCGAATTTCGGCGGTTGCTGAATTTCATAACTTTGAATGATGAGTTCTTCCAGAGGTTGGATGAAGTTGTGGACGAATTGAATTTGATGAAGGTAGAGGAGATTAAAGAATTGCATGTATTTCGCGATAAAGATTTCAGGGTGCAACAGGGTCGCTATTTGAGGCACGGTAAACACGAATTGCTGGAGTTGGAAGGAAAGAATTGGGGATCGTGGGGCGGCGGAAAGTACCTTTTTTACAATAACGGTAGCGGTTGGTGCCTTCTGGAGAGTAAGAGATTGTATATGCACATAGGTGATGAAAAAGAGGCGAAGTGGAGCGGTGAGGATTGTAGCATGGAGACGCTCATAGATATTTTGTCAAAGAGAGAGGTTGATAGGGCTGAAAGAGAATACGGACAGGAAAAAGAAGAGGATGCGGAGATGGAGATGTAAATGAAGGCCGAGTAAATGTTTTCTCTGCGATATCTATATTGTATTCCATACCCCCCCTCGTTTGACTTATCAATGCGATCATTTACCAGAAATATGACGACCATTTCCTTAATTCTTCTTTCTTCCCTTTTCCGCATTTATTCTTTATAATTTCTACAATATCCTCTGTTGTTATATTTTGATTTTTTCTTAATAATCTGGGTAAGTCTACCATTATAATGCTTTCAATGTCTGCCCCCGAGCATCCCTCACTGTATTTGACTAATTCTTTAAAATCTATGGATTTTATATCTATTTTATGCTTATTAACTTCATTATTAAATTTGTCAATATAATATTTAAATAATTCCAGTCTCACATCATCATCGGGTAAAGGTATTTTAATAATGTCATCGAATCTTCCCCTTCTAATAACTGCTTTATCAATCTTATCTATATAATTTGTTGCAGCAATAACCACAACCGGTTTTGTAGATTTTTCTTTGATGTCTTGCAAACTTGTCATCAGCTGATTTACCATGCTAATTTCCCATACCCTCTCGGCATATTCTCTGCTGAAGGCAATACTTTCAAATTCATCAATGAATATAACAACTTTACCTTTTTTGATAGCATCATCAAAGATTTCTTTTATTGTTTGTTCAGTTTCTCCTACATATTTCTGCAGGTAATCAGCAGGATGTAACTCAACAAATTCGAATTCAAGTTCATTACTAATAGCTCTAGCGAGAAGCGTTTTTCCTGTTCCGGGGGGTCCGTATAGAAGTACGGAGCGAGATTGTCCTTCTCTAATATCCTCTATTATATCATTAATTCTCTCCTTTACCTCCTTACTCAATATGACATCCTTCAACATAACTCTTTTTTCCTTCCTTTTTTCAGCGTATTCTTTCTCTATTGCTGATGATATTTCTTCTGCAGATAAATTCTTACCATATTTGATGTATGCCTCATTTTTAATGAAATCTAATAACTCCTCAACATCATAAATATAATCTTTTAATTCTTTCAAGGATTTCTCTAAAATATATTTTAATGTATAAAACATATCATCTTGCTTATTCAATCTAAAAGATGCTGATATGAATTCCTTTATTAATTCAAATAATACTTTTTTCCTTTCTTCAGATGAAGGCCAAATCAAGCTAAGGGGTGTAGTTTCAAGCATTTGCGGTTTTTTGCCCCATTGAAATACTGGTATAGATTTTATCCATGCCTCTCTTTTCTCTTCTAGTAGTGCATTAGAAAACTCAATTATGAAAGTTTTTGCAACATCATATAGAGTTTCATAATC
>Ga0190310_1000375_pt1 | contig 15386 bp, 9 predicted proteins | sample 48700778_MG_FD_165059 | JGI IMG/M metagenome (GOLD analysis project Ga0190310, IMG submission 165059) | Hydrothermal vent sediment bacterial communities from Southern Trench, Guaymas Basin, Mexico - 4870-07-7-8_MG | ecosystem: Environmental > Aquatic > Marine > Hydrothermal vents > Sediment ... | reverse complement strand
TCCGAGGATTTGTCTAGCAAAATAATCTTCTTCACGAGCTATTTTCGTTCTACCAGGTACAATTACAATTATATCAGCTAATTTAGCTAATGGACTATCTGGATAACTAGTTACAGCTATAATTCTGGCACCAACATGTTTAGCTGCTTCAGCAGCAGTTACTATAAGCCTTGTTCTACCAGAACCAGATAATGCTATTACCAGATCATTTTCCCTAATCCTCGGTATAATGGTCTCTCCTAAAACTGCTACTTGATAGCCTAGATGTAGAAGCCTCATAGCAAAAGCTCTACCAACAAGACCTGATCTACCAGCACCCATGACTAATATCCGGGCACTACGTTCGTAAGCATTAACTAGTTCTTCAATCATTTTATTTACTTGATTATCATCAATTAGATCAATAGACTTACGTATGAATTCACTTATTTCAAGCATAGTAGCTCTAATAAGTCCTGAAACCATATCTTAAACACCATAAAAATGTAGTAGAGAAGGCATATTTATGGATTATCATAATGGTTTTGTAGTTTATAAAAAAAGTTATAGATAATTAAAATCTATGTTTATGTTCTCCTAACAAACCAACCTACTAAGAACCCTATGATTAATAATATTATAGCCACTACAATAGTTATTGTCCAATCAGTAACCGGTACTTCCTCTGTCACAGTAGTAGTAGATGTCTCCGTCGTTGTCTCAGTAACTGTTTCAGTTGTCGTCTCTGTTACAGTCTCAGTTGTAGTCTCAGTGACAGTTTCTGTTACAGTCTCCGTAATTGTTTCAGTAACTGTAGGTGTAGGTGGTGCAGCAACGGGGAATAGTGATACCTTGGCAAATGCAGCTGGTTCTATAGTATAGCTTGTTAGCATCTCGTACTGATCATCAGCAGTTGGAGCTAATAAGTCAATAACTCTAGGAGCAACTCCTGCTACAATAGCATTGGCATCGCCACCGCCAAAGTTCCATTCTGTCGGATCACCTGCCCCTACATCTCTAACCTTTGATGGACCGAATCCATCATATCCCAGTACAAGGACAGCGTATCTCCAGTTCGCTATATTCTCTACATCAGGTAGAACAGATGTATCAACAAATGCTAGTATGAGGTTATTCTCTTGATCAGCTGACACTACAAGTGCGCCATCCTGAACCATGTATGTTCCATTGGCAAAGTATATTGCTGCTTTCTGTCCCATAGGTACTGCTTCAGTATCCCATCCTGGTGCAAGCATTATAGCAAAGTGCCATCCATCTTCAATTTCAACATTAGCGCCAATAGTCGTATGGTTTACCGGTAGATCTTCACGTGTTGTTAATACATAGATCTGTACAAACTGTAGACAGAATCCATTAGGCCCATTCCATGGATTATCGCCAATGTTCTTCATCTGTGTCTTAAATATTAGTACACCATCAGCAGTATCTACTTCAAATTTCAATAGATCAAATGCTCCTTCTACAAATACAGCATTTGTTGGATAAGTGTATGTGCCTGGACCATTATCGTCTCCCTCAGGATCTGTCATTTCAAATACTGTTGTTGAAACTATTCTTTGACTGACAACAGAAGCTAGCCATAGAATCATGTTCCTAACATACTTTGGACCATCGAGGGGCACGCCATAGTATTCCCATGCATATCCGGGCTCATAGTCACCATATGGACTCTCACCACTAGCGACAATAACGGTATTTGTATCACTCCAATACTCAGCACCTACGAAAAGATACTTCCTCTGTACATTGACAAAGTCAGGATAGTAAAGCATTCCATAAGGCTCCTTGTTTTCACTATAATAAGCTGTATCATAAGTCCATGCAATTCTTATCAATCCATCAAATGTTTCATTTAATGGATCATGAGCTGTTCCTGTATCATCAACCCATATAACACAGGATGGGCCATGGAATAATATTGGCTTCTCAATACCGATCTTTAACAAGAATGTATATAGCTCAGGAATGTTATCGGGATCCATTTGTCCAAGAACTCTATAGTATGCTTGGGCGTTATTAACGTCATCATAGATAGCTCCGAGCTCTATTCTAAGCTTTGAACCAATACTCTCGAGAAGTGTATTGGCAACGCTTTGTCTCTGTGGACCGTCACCATAGTCGCTGTCAGAAGCTATCCAAATAGCCTTGTTGCCTGTATTTAACCAGTTTACAATTGCTACGATCTCATCAGCTGAGAAGTCGATAGATGGCTGGCCTACAAGTAATATATCAATATTAGATAATACATCTTCTGTAATAGTATCCTCGATCTTGACCCACTGTACAAAGGTTATGTTACCCATTATATAGTCTAAATATTTATCACTCTCTCCATGAGCAAGATCTACGCCGACGACTATAGTGTCATTATTTGCTGTTACTGGTATTACAGCCAATGGCGCGATCAGACCAATAGCTAGTAATAATACAAGTAGTATGGATTTACTCATAACTTACCCACCTAATGATACCTTATATGAAGAATAATTTAAATCTATATGTTTGTTCCAATAGTTTTGTCTATAATTTTTATATATACTGGCTAACAGTGAATAACCAGCTATACAGATGATGCAAGGTTTTAGCTAATTTAATGAGAATGCAGTACCATAGATATATATCTAAGTGTATATACCATAAGATAACTAGAGAATTTTAGGAGGCGGAAGGAGGGTATGAACTTGACTAAATCAGTTTCTTTATTAGTCCTAATATTATTGATTACATCAATCATGAGTGTCGGAGTCCATGCAGTATCTATTGATAATGCTAATAGACAAGACACAACCGACCAATGGCCTTGGGGTGAGAGCGAGGAGCCATTTCCATGGCTTGAGTATTTGAAGGGTCTTACTGATGAAAGAGGAGTTACATTGACTATTATTACAAGGCATGAGTCAACTATACAGCAAATAACAAAGGAATTATTCCTCCAAAGCCCAGTAGCCCAAGAACTAGGAATAACAGATATACAGTTTCTAGCATTAGGGCCTGATCTTTGGGTTGATTTTATTCACAGACGTGTTGAGATAGATAAGCCTATCGACGTTGCATGGGGCGGTGGACCAACTATTTTCAATTACATAGACCAGCTAGGCTATGTAATGGCTTTGAATCCATCAGAGCATCCAGAGGTATACGCTATTCTCTATGAGGCATCAAAGATCCCTAACCGTATCGCTGGATCCCCGACGAGATTAACAGATGATAATGGATACATTCATTGGATTGGCGCTGCAATAAGCAGTTTCGGTATTACAGTTAATAATGATAAGGTAAATGAATATGGTGTGCCTAAGCCAAAGACATGGTCTGATCTAACAAGGCCTGAATATGCTAAGTACTTGCCTTCATCACAACTTATAGCAATAGCTGATCCCCTTATGAGCACGAGTAATACACGTATGTATGAGATTATATTGCAGGCATATGGCTGGGAAGAGGGATGGAAAGTACTTACACTAATGGCTGCTAACTCTAAGATCCTTGACTCAAGTAGTGGTGTACGAGACGCTGTCATACGTGGAGACGTAGTAGCTGGTATAACTATAGACTTCTATGGATATACTGCTATGCATCAGAACCCAGCATGTGAATATGTAATTCCGGAGAATGAGAGTATCATTAATGCTGATCCTATTGCAGTATTGGCAGATTCAAAGCATCCCGTTCATGCAGCTGCCTTTGTAGCATGGGTTCTCAGTGAATTTGGAGGACAAATAGTGTGGCTAGATCCTAATGTAAATAGATTACCTATTAATGCAAAAGTATTTGATCTACCTGAGGGCCAGGAAAGGCCAGATCTATATGAAGCATATGTTAAGGCTACAGCTGGAGGAGCAATATTATTCAATGAATCATTTGCAACAGCAACTGAGAGAGCCATGCAATACTACTTCAAAGCTACACTCGTAAATGCTCATGATGATCTCCAGAATACTTGGGCAGCTATAGCAAAAGCTTACTTAAATGGAGAGATCAATGATGTTGAGTATCAGTACCTAATTGATAAGCTTGGAGAAATAGTTAGTTTCAAAGATCCATTGACTGGACAGACTGCGGAGTTTACATCCAAGTATGCAGCAAAGATAAATCCCAACTTAACACAGGCTGAAATAGCTAATGCTCTTCTAAGAGAATGGGAAGATGCTGCACGGCAGAAATATCAAAATGTCTACATGGAGTTACAAGATATATTAGCTGGTAGAAAGACTATTACAACACCACCAACAGAAACAACGACAACGCCCCCGACTGAAACAGAAACAACGACAACTACGCCACCTACAGAATCACCTACATCCCCAGCACCTGAGGGTATTCCTCCATCGACCATTATAACAATAGTTGCTATAGTGATACTTGTAGTAGCAATAGCTGTTTACTTCTATATGGGACGTAGGAAGTAGTTTTCAATTAAAACTATTTTTCAATTAAAACCACTACTTAGATTCCATTGTCTATATAACTTTACTTTGTAGAGGAAAAATATTAGAATATGCTGAACACAAATATCTAAAAATAAGGAGTGATACGGCAATGGTCGCTAAGCTCCCTGGCGTCAAGGACCTACTATTCGGTGGTTTAATAATTGCTGTATTATCCCTTATACTACAGATAAATATTCCTTTAGAAGTTTATGCAGAATATGAGCCATTATTAATCATAGGATGTATTCTATGGAGCTTACTAGTACTATCAAAAGGATTTGATCCATCAAGACTCATATACAGCTTCTCATGGAGCTTTATATCGGTAATTGGTGCAGTATACTCTGTACTTATCTACATACTACAGATCTTCGGACTCCCTAGACTACTCATGTACCTATTATTGCCTATAATAGCATCTGCAGCTATAGGATATGTCCAACAAAAAATCAATATATATAGGCAGGTAAGAGCACGTAGAAAAATTAGTGTATCTTTTACAAAGAAAGTTAGAAGTGCATTCTTCAAAATAGATACTGTAATGATAATATTTATCATAATATCAACATTTATTTTGATAACTTTTCTTGTTGTTCCAGTACTTATAATGTTGAGACATGCCTTTGATGTATTGCCTGATCAGCCTTGGTATGAACATTTCAGGGTAATATTTACAAGTCAATCATATGTACGTAGATTCTTTTATCCTGATGAAAAGCTATGGGACGTCAGAACTATCGGTAATGCCACGGTAATAATAATTACTGGTTTGAATTTTGGAATATTATTGAATTCATTAATTAATGCTACTGTAGTGACTGTAGTAGCGACTGTTTTAGGTATAATAGTTGCTTTCGTGCTAGCAAGGTATGATTTCTATGGGAAAACATTTTTTAGGATACTTGCAACGGTACCATTATTCGTGACTCCTTTCGCTAATGCCTATGTAGTTAAAATACTGTTTAATGAATCAGGCCCCATATCTGCATTGACATGTGCCTTATTTGGATTTAAACTACGTATCGATTCATTGGCAGGTGTCGCATTAGCTCAGATAATGGCATTTTACCCAATAGTATACCTTAATGCATATAGTAGCTTCATAAACGTTGATCCAAGTATGGAAGAACAAGCTGAAAACCTTGGCGCTAAAGGATTGAAACTATTCTTTACAGTTACACTTCCACTAGCCTTACCAGGTATTGCCGCTGGTTCGATACTAGTATTTATCTTTGGATTAGAAGATCTTGGCGCTCCAGTAGTTTTTAATGAACGAAGACTTATGAGTTACCAGATCTTTAGTTCATTAACTGGCGAAACAGGAATGGTTACGCCAGAGATAGCAGCACTAGGCTTTGTCTTATTAGGATTAGCTGTTATTGGATTCCTAGTAATACGTAGTTATGTAGGTATGAGAGCATATGCAATGATTTCAAGAGGAGGTAGATGGCATCCTAGAATAAGAAGAGTTGGGATATGCGGACATCTATTAATATACCTTCTATTATTGCCATTAATTATCTTTACAGCTCTTCCACAGATCGGTGTTGTCTTAATGGCTTTTAACATTATCCCACCTAGATCTTTTACTCTACAGCTTGATCAAGCCACGCCAAAATATATTATTGAAATATTTACCGGTGGCTCTGCCTTTGCCAGAGACGTGCCAATGCATATACGCAATACAATAGTCTATGCACTGTCAGCTGTAGGTCTTGCTGTAATTATATCGCTTATAACGGCCTATGTAGTAAGCCGTACACGCATCAAAATTATTACGCCAATGCTTGACACATTAGCTACTATACCTATTGCCATACCGGGTCTAGTTGTCGCACTCGGATATTATTACTTCTATTCAGAATTAGCTAGATGGGCTCTTGGGACAGTACAGAATCCAGGATGGGCTACCGGTACATTCTTGCAACCATTATTTGAAGCTATAAATCCCGTTGCAGGTCCACCAACATTTCAAGCATGGATTGTATTGATTATAGCTTATACTATTCGTAAATTGCCATTTGTAGCTAGATCAATTTATGCAGGATTCCAGCAAGTCCATGAAGCATTAGAAGAAGCTGCATTAAACCTTGGAGCTGGTAGATTAAGGACTATAACAACTGTTGTACTACCATTAATCGTTATGAATATTGTAAGCGGTGCACTCATAGGCTTCATATACATTAGTACAGAAGTAAGTACGAGTGTGACTATAGGAAGTATCAATAGTAATCAAGCACCGATGACCTACTATATGATGACTATTTATAAAGGAGGTACTGCTGAGGGTATACAATATGTTGCTGCAATGGGCTTCCTACTAATTGTGTTTCAGTTGATCGCTGTAATAATCGTAACATTGGTGCTCAAGCAGAGATACGCATTCATAGGCATCTAGTTGTTTTTATAAATACTTATACAGATAACTATAGGATAGGTAGGTGCATAGACCGTGACAAAAGTCAGGCTTGAAAACGTCACCAAGGTATATGGTCCTGTAGTAGCCGTCGATCATGTTAATTTAGAGATAGAACATGGAGAACTATTTACTTTACTGGGTCCAAGTGGCTGTGGTAAGACAACTACACTACGTATAATAGCTGGCTTTGAAGTTCCTGAAGAGGGTAAGGTATTCTTCGACGATGATGACGTAACTTTTATGAAACCATATCACCGTGGAACTGCAATGGTTTTCCAAAACTATGCATTATGGCCTCACATGACTGTATATGATAATATTGCATATGGTCTTCGTATCCAGAAAATACCAGAGAGTGAAATAAGAAAACGTGTTAAATGGGTTCTCGAACTTGTTAAGCTTGAAGGGCTTGAGAATCGTTTTCCACTACAACTTAGTGGTGGTCAGCAACAACGTGTTGCACTTGCAAGAGCACTTGTCGTTGAACCACGTGTTTTACTGCTTGATGAGCCCCTTAGCAACCTTGACGCTAAGCTACGTATTGAAATGAGAGAAGAAATTAAGAGAATTCAGAAGAAACTAGGTATTACAACAATCTATGTTACCCATGATCAGCTCGAAGCTATGAGTATAAGTGATCGAGTAGCAATTATGAATGAGGGCAGAATCTATCAAGTAGGGACACCCAAAGAAGTCTACTTCTATCCTAAATCAATATTTGTAGCTAACTTCATTGGTAGAAGCAATATCTTTTATGGAAAAGTTACTGAGAAAGGAGATACTTATGCAAAGATATACATTGATGAGCTAAAAACGGAGCTTGAAGGACTACTAATTATGCCCGATATTAAAGGTAAAGCAGCAGTCGTAATAAGGCCTGAGAATATTATTATCGATAAAGCATTGTCAAGTAAAGCAAGGTCAAGAGAATACAATGTCCTTAAAGGAAAGCTTGACTTCCAAATGTTTGTTGGCGAAAAAATAGAGGCCAAAATAAAAATTGGTGATACATCACTTATAGCATATATACCAAATATACTAGATGTGCCATTAGGTGCAGATGTTACTGTCTATATACATAGAGATAATGTTAGAATACTTTCACCAAAATAGGAGTATTTACTAAGAAAAAAGATTTTGTTATAAAATTATTACCTCTTCTTTAATAGAAATGCAATAACTGCTATTAGAATTACTACTATTACTAGAATAACTATGTACATGGTATAATCAGGTGCTGCAGGAGGCGGGGTCTCCGTAGGTGATGGGGATGTAGGTGATTCTGTAGGTGGCGTAGTTGTTGGGGTTGTCGTAGGCGTAGTAGTCGTCGGAGAAGTAGTAGGAGAAGGCGTAGTAGTAAGCATTCCTGGTACATATGGTACGAGTGATACATTAAACTCCCTATATACAAGCTCATTATCTTCACGAAATACTCCTGCTATATAGACTCTTGATATATCTCCTAGTGCATGTTTAAATTCTACAATATATGAGTCTCCTGGATACACTATTACCGGCGATCCTGGTCCAAAGTTCTTTGAAATAACTGGATTGGCGAACTCCATTAAGTTAGGCAGTTGCTCTGGAGGTTGTTCAGGTAACCCTTCTGTAGGGCCGTAGTAATAGTCTCCTGATTCGCCTGGAGCATAGAATGTAAAGGTATAGTTTTGTTCATAAACATTCCCAGCTAGATCATATACTACAAGCCTTATTGTCCTATTTACTGTCTCCCTAGCTGTAACCCTTACTGATAAGGTATATGTAAGTCCCGCTGCCTTCTTTATCTCAATAGGTATTTGTTGATTATCTTCTATGAGATAGGCTGTAACGTTCCTTATACCCCAACCTATATCCATTATGTCAAAGTATAGTGTAACAGATCTATTGAGCTTTGGAGGCCTTGGAGTAGCAAGTTTAAACTCTGCAGCTGGCGGAGTATTGTCTTCCGCTGTATATATTATAAATTCTATCATGTCGCCGCTACTAGGCATAGTTATGTTAAGTAGCGCATAGAGTATTCCATCCTTAACTATATAGTCAAGCATTTCTGCATGGGCATTACCAAGGCTTGATAATACTTTGAAATATGCTTGTTCACTGATCCATGGAAGAGCAAGAGTTACTACATTTGATATTGGTACATTCTCTGAATCAGAGTATAGATTATTCCATAAGATGAAGTCATATGCTGTATTACCCTCTAAGAACCTTCCATAGAAATAGCCGACATCCCATGTTGGATCATCAGGTATAGAGTTATAGACCCGGCTTCTAACACTAGCATCTTCTCCAAAACCAATAAACGTTGGCGGAGCATATGGGAATGTAAAGTTGCCATTCATTAATAGATCAATTATCTGTAAACCATTATAATTAGGTCTGCTTTGCGCCAACGTAGTTGTCGTTACAAAGTATGTAACCGTGCCCGTTCTATTTGAAACATACTTAACATATTGATCACGATGAATATGTCCAGCCATTACCATTGTAACATTATAGTCCTCACATAACCTGAGTAGCCATCTAGCCATTGATATATTTGCTCCCCAGTAATAACTAAGGGGACTATCTCTATATTGATGAGGATCCCTAAACTCTTTACTCTGGTAATTCGTTACAAGCTCGCCTTGCCAATAAAATACTGGATGATGCATTAGTACAATCTTTATCGGTACATCAGTATTATTAGCTAGAACTTCTTCTAGCCATTTAAGTGAGGATTCCTTTGGCAGACCTTCGCCTAAGGTATCAATACCAACAACTAAGATCTTGTCTCCAATTAATCTATACCATTCACGAGGCCCATAGTATACCTCCCAATTAGATGTTCCAAAGTCATGATTACCTGGAACTAAAAGCATTGGTGTTGAATACATGAATGCCCAGTGATAACCTCTACTCTCAATATATTGCGGGATACTTGCTGTATCCGCATCATCACCTGTTTCAATAACTAGATCTGCTCCAAATAATTGCGTCAGTAATAATCCTACGAATCTTAAGTGCTGGTTTTCAGCTGGAATGCCTAGGAAGTGGGGATCAGATATATGTGCTATTCTTAATTTCGTAAAGCCTTCAGCCGGCAATACCCATACACTTCTTGGTATCCAGTATCTCGTACCATTTTCAAGTTCAATGTATAGATCATATAATCCACTATCAACAGTCTCAGGAACCATTAGCAAGTAATCAGTCTTATTTTCTTCATTAACAGTCTCTGAAATACTATAGCCACTATTAATCCCTACAATCACAGTTGAATTTGGTATAAGAAATAATATAACAACAAATATAGATAGTAGATATCTCTTCAAAACAATATCACCCAGAGATACTACTCCTTTAATATTTGTTGTTATGGAATATATTAATATATATGACTATTTGATAGAACTATAAAATGGGGCCCCGCCTCCTCACATCCCCAGAGACCCCATGCTGGGATATGGATATGAAGGGGATCGGTCGGGCGGGGTACAATAGTGTTTAGTCTTGGAATAAACTAGTATATTGAGTAGTATATATACTCTATTGGAGCTGGATTAGGAGCTAGTTCCTTGACTTCTTTTCTCTTAATCTCAATATATCTTTCAAGAACTTCCTTCGAAAATACTGGTTTTAAGTACTCATGGTCGCTTTCAAGCTCATCTAAGGCTTCACTAAGGTTTCTTGGTAGTCTTTTTTCTTTAGGTATCTTCTTCAATGGTATTTCATAGACATTGCCTTGATAAGGATCTCCTGGATCTATATTCTTCTTAATACCGTCTATACCTGCGAGTAGAATCGCTGATGACGCCAAATAGGGATTAGCAAGGGAATCTGGGGGTCTATATTCTATTCTCATGGAATTAGGTTTAAACTTTATAGCCGGTATGCGTATAGCTGTACTGCGATTAGCTATGCCCCAGAGCAGGTATACGGGAGCCTCGTATCCAGGTACTAATCGTCGATAACTATTTACAGTGGGAGATACTATTGCTGATAAACTTCTTCCATGTTCTATAAGACCCCCTATAAAGTATCTTGCTAACTGACTAAGCCCATATTCATCATTTTCATCATGGAATAAATTCTTTCCATCTCTCCACAGACTAGAGTGTATATGCATTCCGTTGCCATTGTCTCTAGGTATAGGTTTGGGTAAAAATACTGCCTCCATTCCATAGTCTCTTGAAATTTTCCTAGCAATCATCTTGAAAGTCTGTATATAATCGCCGAGTTTAACTGGATCATATGTATTACTACTAACTTCCACCTGACCAGCAGTAGCTACCTCATGATGGTTTTTGACACAGTCATAGCCAAACTCCTCAATAGTTTTAACGACCTCCCTTCTTATTTCAGCAACAGTATCCATGGGCTCTTGAACGTGGTATGCAGCTTTAGTTTTAATACCATAGCCTCTTTCCCAAGGAGATTCTATTGACGATATATAGAGATGTTGTTCATTATCCCGGACAAGAACTTCTATATTATCAAATATGAAGAACTCTAGTTCTACTCCCATTTTAGGCTCATAGCCCAAACTTTTTATATAGCCTAATGTCTTCTCAGCAATGAATCTAGGATCATAAATAAGCCTTATACCACTAGGTAAATACACTTTAGATATAGCTCTATATACTCCATTATACCATGGAATCTCTTTAACTGTTTCCTTAATAGGTCTCAAAACTAGATCGCTATACTCTATTCCAGTAAATCCAATAACGCTTGAACCATCAAATAATGCAAGAACATCGTCTAGTCTCCTACCATCCCATTTAATTGCAGTAGAACGAAATACGCCAGCTAAATCCGTAAATTGAAGTAAGAGAAAACTTTTTCCCACTATCAATCCACCTCTAAAATATATTCTTTTTATTGCATAGGTATAATAAAAATATTAAGGTAGTAATTAGCCTTAAAAACTATTTAATTCATACATTATCCGTCATTTATGGAGAATTCCTTATATACTATATAGCTACAAGTATTTCACAAAACAATGTATATGTGGTGATAAATTGACAGATATAGTTTTCATGTTTGAAGTTCATCAGCCTTACCGCCTTGATCGAAGAGCTTATGAGAAATTGCTTGAAAAAGCTCTCCGCGGCAACTTAACCTATAGTGATCTTGAAGAAGCAATACTTGATCAAGGTCTTAACAAACTCGTTATTGAACGTGCATCTAGTAAATGCTATATACCAGCTACTAGTATTATCTTGGAGAATATCAAGAGATATAAGGATTCATGGAAGCCCTTTAAGGTCAGTTATAGTATTAGTGGAGTATTTATTGAACAAGTAAGGAAATGGTCTCCCAAGGTACTTGACTTATTCCATGAACTAGCCTCTACTGGTATGGTAGAGTTTATTGAGCAAACATATTATCATAGTCTTGCAGCCTTTATACCTCCAGCATTTGATGAGCTCTGGGAGCAGATTATGGAGCATCGTAAGCTTATGAAGGAAGAGTTTGGTGTTGAGCCAGTTAGTATCGAGAATACAGAATTTACTTATAATAATGATATAGCTTGTTTCTTCCACAGCCTTGGCTATAAGGTTATATTGACTGAGGGTGTTGACTGGGTACTTGGATGGAGATCGCCCAACTACGTGTATAGAAGCTATATGTGTGATATGAGGGTACTAACTCGTAACTATAGGCTTAGCGATGATATTGGATACCGCTTTAGTGATCGTAATTGGGATCAATATCCGTTAACAGCCGATAAGTATGCTTCATGGCTAGCTGCAACACCCGGAGACATCATATTCATTGCAATAGACTATGAAACCTTTGGAGAACACCACTGGCCTGAAACAGGGATTTATGAGTTCCTTAAATGGCTTCCCGGAGAGATCCTTAAATGGCAGCACCTAGTTACATCAACTCCTATTGAAGCTGCATTCAAATACCCTATTCGAGACGTATACGACGTGCCTCCATGGAGTACTATTAGCTGGGCTGATGAAAGAGATCTTAGTGCATGGCTCGGCAATCATATGCAGCATAATGCTTTTAAAATGCTTATTGACCTGAGGCCCTACGTCAAGGCTATTGATAAGCCTGAACTGACTAGACTATGGAAACTCTTGACTATAAGCGATCATTACTACTATATAGCTACAAAGTTCGGCAGTATTGAGCAAGTACATAGCTATTTTAGCCCATATAAGAATGCCCCTGATGCCTATGCGATACTAGTACAAGCACTAAGCATGTTAGCTAAACGAATAGCTGAAGAAATACGTGAGAATCCTGGGAAAGTAGCCTATAACATAGTACTACCTGAGGATAAAGCATTCCACTTCCACTTAAAAGAGAGTGTATACCTCGGTGTTAGGGCCCATAATGCAAAGGAGTTGATACGTAGATTAGAAGAAGTACCTGTTGAATCAGTTATTTTCCATCTACATCGTGGAGACATACAGGCATGGCTAAGGAACATGTTTGGACTTAATGAATTGGCAAATCAACTCGATGAACTAGCCAGAGAACCTATGGATGCAGAGAATAAAAAAGAAAAGTTAATTAGAATATTAAAAGAATTTTTCAGCAAATAAATATTTTAGATCTTCGAACATTATATTAAGGAATTATATGAGATTTTAAAATCCACTTAACTTTTATAATCAATACTTGGAAATTTAAGGATCTTTTTAATTAATTAAAACAGTTTTGTTAATATATAGGAATTTTATTAAGCTATTAATAAGTTTTTAAGAAAAATATATTAAGTATTAAGAAAAAAATACAGGGCGACAGAAGTTGTTGAAGATTCTGAAGCTATATTCATCAATGTTAGTAATAGCTATAATCATCCTAGCTACGGCAATTCTATATTCTGCTACTCCATATGATGTATGGCGTCCATTAATAGGTGGGATACAAATAGGTGTATGGGATGGTCAAAAACTCACAGGAGTTTCTACAGGTTTTCCTGCATATTATAATTATTACGATATCTACTATTATATAGGCTTTGTAACGACCGGTCATGCTGGTGATGCCGGGGACTATGTTTATCAACCTGCAGATGGTGATTTAGTTGGGTCAATATATAGTTCAAGTCTAAACTATGGCGATGTAGCATTTGTAGTTACAGAAACCGATTCATGGTACCCTGATCCAGATACTGTTGAAGCAAAGATCTATTATAGTTATAACAGTAATAATTATGTTTACATAGATGGCTACTGGTCGGGAAAAGATCTTGAGTACAAGATAGGATCCACATTATACAAATCAGGTTATAAAACGTCCACGACAACTGGCGAACTAAAAAGAGTTATAAACAATTGGTATTACAGTAATCTAGGTATCTTTTACAAGTATGCCATAATCATGGATATTTATGTAGAACAAGGTGATAGTGGAGGAACAGTATTCTACAGAGAATACGTTCCAGGAGAGGGAGAATACTTCTGGGTAGTTGGTATAGTTAGCCAATATTACTATGAATCCGGAACCAAACTTGTTATGTGTGCCTCAGTTGATGATGCAATTAGTTATTTGGGGGTTGAGCCCATTGCTAGTTAAAAAATTGTATCTAAGTATACTAATTTTGTCAATAATACTTTCAAGCATTACAGTCATAGGATCTACCTATACGGGAGAATATAAATATATTAGAATTGAAAAATTTAAGTACACATATAAAATTGATGATGTAGAGGGAGTTAATTATTTCATTTATTCTGGCGATGGATTCATTTTTGGATACATGCATAAAAGTGATATTTGTGGTGATCGGGACTGTAAGTATGAATCTGCGGTCCAAGTATACTCATCAGAGGAATTTAATAGATTATATGAAATAGAGAGTAAAATAATGTATTTACTTGAAAGAGATTATGGAGTAATAGTTCATCATAGAGGTTTTGCATATGTAGTGAATAATAGTATTAACATAATTTTTCAACCTATATTCTTGCCAGACCAAGATATAGACTTGAAGAAAGTAGATGAATCTATAGGCTCGATCATTGGAGAAAACAATATTAAAGTAGTGTTAAAGGTTCTTCCTAACGAATTACGTGGAGATCCAAAGATCGCTGAAGATTCTATGAATAGGCTCATACCATTACTAGACTATATTTATGGAGTCAATGACACTATTTCAGATAACTATAAAGAGATAGTTGAGAAGTTAAAGGATGCTTTAATGAGTCTAAATAATGGTAGTTTACCAGGTATTGGTTTTCCTGCAGATTATAGGATTATGGGTTGTCTAGGAATCGTTCTAAATCTAAACGATGTAAAGCCTAGCGAAAAAGAAGTTGCTGAGTTCATAAGAATTTTGAGAGAAATCGTGGGCTATGATGTGCCGATAGTTGTCGAGGGCTGCTTAGGTAAAATTGTACCATTAAGTGAAGTTACTGAGAAAGATACTACTGAAGACAGTAATCTCCTTATTCCTATAGTCTCTATGGTAGCGATTGCAATAACTATGGCGGCATTAGTTTATATTAGTAATAGGCATTAAACTTTATAGTTAATACGATATTTTTTACATTCCTATAACTTCTATAACTAGGATTCATTACTTC
>Ga0190310_1000374_pt1 | contig 15424 bp, 13 predicted proteins | sample 48700778_MG_FD_165059 | JGI IMG/M metagenome (GOLD analysis project Ga0190310, IMG submission 165059) | Hydrothermal vent sediment bacterial communities from Southern Trench, Guaymas Basin, Mexico - 4870-07-7-8_MG | ecosystem: Environmental > Aquatic > Marine > Hydrothermal vents > Sediment ... | reverse complement strand
ACTTAGTGTTGTGCAATATTCAATTGAGCTATTCTCGATCGTCTCGCAATCTCCGACACTTGTGAACGGATCATGAATGAGTTCTTTATGAAACAATTTTCTCCTATTGTGGCTGATCTTCTGACAGTACTTCCAATAATCTTTGTTCCTTTTCAATAGAGACGCTCTCCTCAATTCTTGAATCCTGAATCTCACCACGTATCTCTCCTAGCACGCTCATCTAGAATCACGGTATTCACTTCTAGAACATCGCTTGCTTTCCCGGTGTCGAACCACTATCCGTCTATTATGCTGTAGCCGATTTTGTAGCCTTTTTGCGTCATTAGCCTTATGGTGTCTGTTATTTCGTACTCTCCTCTCCAGCTTAGTTTTTTAGCTACTTGATTATTAGAAGACTACCCTGTGATTACGGTGCTTCAAGCCTGAGAGATCCTAATCATCACGCAATCTGAGTAGACCTTTATTTACTACTTCTATGACTACCTATGGGGATCACTATGGACGATTACATAACGGTTTCCACGAAAGTTAGGAGGGAGCTTAAGGAGGAGGCTGAGAGGCTTGGAGTGAGGATATCTGAGGTGCTTAGGCGTGCGTTAGAGGAGGAGGTTAGAAGGCGTAAGCTCGAGAAGCTTGAGAAAAAGCTCGGTAAAGTCGGCGAGGCACTAGATAGAATCGATATCGATAGAGTGGTGAAGAGTATCCGAGAGGATAGAGAGGGCAGGTAGAGTTGAAATGCGGGGAAACTCCTTTTCGACACCTCCTCGGTAATTTATTCTTTAAAACTCAGAAGTCTAAAAGTGCTTTACGATAATTATCTTCAATGGCTTACGATATATGAGGTAATTAACGCCTTATGGAAGGAAGCCATATTAACCAAGGCGATAAGTCCACAGGAGGCTTCCGAAATCGTCAAGCTGTTCGCAGAAACCTTGGAGTTCGTGAAGATGCTAAGCCCTCATCCCTATGAAGATGAGATCCTGTCAATAGTGAGAGAATTGAATATAACGGCTTATGATGCATCCTATGTAGTACTCGCGGAAAAGAACAACCTAACACTAGTAACAGAAGATAAGAAGCTAAGAACGAAGGCCGAAAAACTAGTTAAAGCAATCAGTCTAACACAGATATCTTGATCGCGTGGTATAAAGCATGGTGTAGCGCAATCAAAGTCCTATTATCGGAAAATACATCTATTCGCACAGAAATTTAAGGACTAAGGGGGTTATGATACGTTCTCGGGCTGATGCTTTCGATAAGTTCTTCAGCATCCGCGTGGCGTGGATCCTCCTCATCAACGTAAGATATTATGATGCTTGTATCGAGGTACATCAACGCTTAGCTCTCCCCTCATTTAAGATATCGCTTAATCCTCCATGTCTAATTCTATAGTTCTCCTTTTTCACTAGCTCCTCGTGGGATATCGTCTCGCCCTTCCTATACTCTCCTTCAGCCTCCTTTAATGCTCTTAAATCGTCAACCGTCAGCAGGGAGTCGAGCCCTTCTTCTAGAGCCCTAACCCTCTCCTCAAGCCTTCTAACTCTCTCCTTAAGCTCTTCGAGGCTGCTCAAGCTTAATTCGTTTTTAAGAGATATAACGTATATAAAAATATTAGTGAGGAACCGTCCAGATCTACGAGTTTTTCTTATTCAGAGTACTTGAAATGGCTGGCTAGCGAGTTTATTTAATTTCGCCTTTAACTTCTCTAATTCGCTGATGAAGTCGGCGCTGAGCATAAAGATTGAGTTGTCTAATTCGCGGTTGCTCCAAGGCTATATCCTAGGGCGGAGGGTCTTTAGGAACTCGTCTACGTTTAACGCTTAAACGCTCACACCTTTTGCCTTCTCTAAGAGTTCTTTGTCTTCTATAACTAGCGGTATTCCCATTCTCTTAGCCACCTGTAGATAGGATGCGTCATAGAATGTCAACTTAAGCTCCGCGGCGAGCTTCATTACCTCCTTGAACTCTTCGGCTGATTCTATATTCTCCAGCTTAATGACTTCTAAAATTTTCGCGATCTGCTCGGCTTTTCTCACAGCTTCTTGTAGACCTATGAGCCTCTTTAACGCGTATTCTTTCCAGAGGATGTTCCCAAGCTCATATGCGGCGAGGCCGGTTGTGACGCTCTCTTCGAGAACCTCGATGGATTCTCCTCCAAGCCTTTTAAGGATTAAGGCTATGGCGCTTGAATCTAGAACGTGCTTCATCAGCCGTCTCGCGTCTCTCTTATGCTTTTGACTATCTCCTCATCAGGAATTCTTGAGAAGAGTTCTCCAAGCTCCACGGCAGCTGCTTTAAGTTCTTCATGCCTTCTCCTCCTCACCTCTTCTTCGAGAGCCCTCCTCAAAACCTCGCTCACGTTAACCCGGTATTTGGCCAGCTCCTCCTTGAGCTTTCTTGGAACATGCACGTTTATCATAGCGTCTTTCATCCATATAACACATTATGTAGCGCAAATATCGGTATCCGAAATCATTCATTATCTAACGAAGAGATTTCGAAAAACATCTAGTTATAGTTATCCTTATAGTGCTTGTAGTGGTGTCTCAGCCTACCCTTTTCCTCGGAAACTTCCAGTCTCGCAGAATCATTCTATAACTCATTCTAGTACCAATTCTCCTCCACCATTCGGTCGGTAGAAGATGCTTCAAAGACTGTGAGGTATCGCATGTTGGTATAAGTGATCCTGCTGCAAAGCTATTGTAAAGCATTAGGATTTTAGTATAATCCTATAGAAGATAGTGGAGGAATTTAGGTGAGTTCCGGCTCTGATGGGGTCTTCCCGCTTAGCTTGCTCCAAGGTGTCCATGTTCCGGTGGCCACGTCTCTATAGCAATGGTAGATACTTCCATCTCCAGAGGAGGAGGTCACCATAACGTGGAGGTTGCCGTCGAGGTCGAATGCTATCGCAGGTCCTTGGGCGGTTGATCCAGTCGGTATCTGCTCCCATCCAAGCCAGTTCGTTCCATCATATTTGTTGATGTAGATCTTGTTGTTCATGCCCCTAACAGCGAGATAGACGTTGCCCGAGCTATCGACGGCTAGATCTGGAGCAGAGGGAGTTGCACCTGGGAGCTTGTTCCAGCCTAGAAACTCTCCCAACCCAATATCATAGATCCCATGCCAGAGACTATTATCAGAAACACCCTTAACGACTATATGGAGCATATCATTATATACAGCGATAGCTGGAGCCTCAGAAGTCTTACCCGGTAACCTCTCCCACCCGCTCCAATCACCTGTCGATAACTCCATCCTCTTGATATATATCCCATCGTTCATCCCCCTCACCGCCACCCAAAGGTAACCCGATCCCTGATCTATAGCTATGGCCGGCTTCGACGGTGTCATGCCGCCTATCTCACTCCATCCAGTAAAGACTCCCGTCAGCTCCTCCAACTTTCCATAGTATATCTTATTATTCATTCCTCTCACCACAAGGTGTAGTATGCCTTCATGCCTTGCGGCTGCTATGCCTGAGGGAGTCGTTCCTCTAGGTAAGGGAATCCACTTCCTCCAAACATCATCCTTAAGATAGTATGAGTTTCTGTATATCTTGTCGTCCTTGCCTCTTACAAGGGCGTATATGTCTGGGGAGCTGGAGACTTTTAGCACGAAGGCATCCGAGCCAACAACGTTATCGATAACCGGATTTTCGATAAAGCTTATGGTGGCGCTCGGATCCTCTACTGTGCAACTAATATCTACAAGGGCGAAACTTGGATGCTCAGAAGTCTCGCCGAATCCTTGTATCATCGGCTCCAGAATCTCAGAGCTTATGGAATCGAAGGGGGAATGAGTTTTTCCAGCGAGGTAGGCATAGATATCATGGGAGGTTGAGGCATATCCAATATCGGTATCGCTTCCACCCCATTTAAGGCTCCAAAGAGGCTGAATCCCTGAATCACTTATGTCAAGTTTTGTGAGTAACGCTTCTCCATCCAAATCTCCTGCCAAATATATGTCATCATCTCCACTTACATGTATATCATAGTATTTTGTATCAGAGTATCCTGAATGAGTTATCTTAGCTGAGTAAGTTACATCCCCAGTTCCTGGATCCATCTTGATGAGCACGCCGGATTTCTCATACCACCCTGCAGTCCAAGGGCTTCCCGAGGAATCGACTGCTACATAATAGGTGGATGGTGTAACCCCGCTCACCCACTTAATCTCCATAGACGTTAAATCGATCTTCACTAAGATTGCATAAGCTATTGGTGCTACACCAGGTCGCCACCTACCTGTTACATATAGAAAACTGCCCGAATCATCCTCATAAAACACTACATCACGCGCATCCTCCCAATACTCATTCTCTAATGGCTTTAATTGCTTAATCCACTTCATAGATCCACTTGAATCAAAGTTGGCGATGAATGCGTCATAATCCTCTCCATTATATATGTCGCCAGCAACGTAGACGTTTCCTTCTCCATCGACATCGATGCCCCATGCACGATAACTGAATTGACCATCAGGGTTTCCGAATATGCGATCCCAGAGCAGGTTTCCATCCTCATCGAAAGCCGCGAGCAGAGCGTATGGTAAGCTCCATCCAACTACATACACGTTCCCATCAGGCCCTATTGCAATATCGTTGAAGACCTCATTCCTGCTATAATCCCAGATCAAGCTCCATAAATGGTTTCCTTCTGGATCGAACTTTACGATGGATCCATTCCTTTTCTGGGGATCAATCTCATCAACCCCCGCAATATAAACATCTCCGGAGGAGTCTACGGCGACGCCTCCCTGCGCCGTTTGATCATAATTCCCGTCAGCGCCCCACGTATGCCCCCACTCAATGACCTGAGCATCCACGGAAATAGATAGCGTGGAGATTAGTGCAACACATACTATAAGGAGGTTGAAAATGCGGAGCGACAACCCTTACCCCCTTAAGCACAATCCTAAACGAACGGGTATAAAAGCATTTTAGATAAGCCCAAAAGATGATTGAGTTGTTGTGTACGAGAATAAATTGAATTTTTAGTTAACAGCCTACGAATTTTAATGATCCTGGTGAATGCATAAAGAATGAATGAGAAAAATGTGGAGAGTTTAGGCTAGGTCAGGTTCTCTCGGCGATCTTCCCGGTATCTTTTGCCATGATCCCCATCCAGCTATTGGATCCTTGATAATCATCCATAATCCGTTATCTCCGCCGGTCACCATCACATAGATCTTATCATCCACTACTTTAATTGCGGGAGATAGTCTCGTCCATCCAGTCGGTATCTTCTCCCAGCCAAGCCATCCAGTAGTGCGAGTAAACTCATTCACATATATTTTATCATCAGCTCCTCTTACAGCGAGATGGAGGTGATAGATGTATCCCTCACTAGTTATGGAGAGGTCTGGAGCTGAGGGAGTTGCTCCAGGAACCCTTGTCCAACCCGAGAATCGCCATGGCTTACTGCTATACGTGTAATATCCATGCCAGATACTATTGTCAGAGAATCCTTTGACTGCTATATGAAGTTCGCATTGCTCAGCCGCGGCTGCAGGAGCTTCTGAGGTCTTGCCAGGGAGCTTAATCCACCCAGTCCACTCTTCAGTTGTTAAATTGAGGCCTCTGATGTATATCCTATCATTCATCCCTCTAACTACTATCCAAAGTATTTGACAATCGTCATCTATAGTTATCGTGGGCTTTGAGGGGGTTCGACCGCTTACTTCAAACCATCCACTAAACTCTCCTGTCCCCTCATGCACCTTACCATAATATATTTTATTATTCATCCCCTTAACCGCGAGGTAAAGTAGGGGGCCGTATCTAGCCGCTGTGACAGCCTCTTGAGTTGATCCCGGCGGGATCTTCATCCATCTTTCCCAACCAGAGCCTAGATAATACTCGTTACGATAGACTTTGTTATTCATTCCGGTTACAAGTCCATGCATGCTTGGAGACTCAGATACTCTTAATATGAACGCATCTTCGTCGATCACATTATCGAGAGGACGCGAGATAAACTCGACATTTGCGGAGGGATCTTCTATCGACACAGAGATTGATTGCAAAGTCATACTTATTCCGCTTGAAGCCTTAGAGAAGGAGGTCACTTGAGCCTCGATGAATTTGTTAGACCCTGTTGTAGACTCGGTGTATCCTACAAGGTACGTGTGCATTCCTCTTGATATGCATGAGGTGCTATAATCATCATCGCTTCCCGCTAGTAGATGGCTCCATAAGATCTCCACGCCATCCCCGATGATCTTGAGCTTGCTCACAACAGCATCATTTTCCGTGGCTCCTTGCCGTCTGACATCAGCCGCTAAGCAAATGTTGTCATGCTCATCAACATAAATGTCTCGGTGATATACATAATCATAAGTCGTATAACGGATCTTAGCTGCATTCTCAACCTCTCCATTCTCAGGATTTATCCGTAAAAGTTCCATTTCACTATAAGTTCCCATAAATGCCCAAGGATGTCCTTGAGAGTCTATCGAGAGTCGTGGGGAACCCTCGCTTCCCCCCAGAGATCGTGTCCAAGCAATCTCTCCTGAATCAGGATTAATCTTTGCTAAAAATACTCCGCCATCATATCTTCCGAGAAGATACAAAGACTTGCTCGAATCATGCTCATATATCGCTAGATCTTCGCCATAGTCTAACTGGAACGTATCCCAATATTTAATCCAGTAAATCGAATCCTGTGTAAGTTTCGCTATGAACCCATTATAGTCACCTGTATCTCTATTTCTCATGTTACCTGTGACATATACATTAGATTCGCTGTCAATGGCTATTGCCTTAACATCATAGTCCCAATCCCAACCAGCGTCGCCGAAGGCCATATCCCATAGAAGATCTCCATCTTGGTTAAAGACAGCTATTATCGCAAGATGCTTTCCAGTGGAAATAGTATATCCGGCGGTATAGAGATTTCCGGTTGAGTCTGTTACCAAATCGTGAAATTCTTCTGATCTATAGCTCCAGCTTAAACTCCATAAAGGCTCCCCAAACTTATTGAATTTGACCAAGATGGCATCTCCAGAGTGATATCCAGCGAGATAGACGTTCCAAGAGGAATCAAGAGAGACTCCATAGGCACGCTGGTTTCCCTCTCCGCCCCAAGTATGCACCCATTTAAGATTGTGGGCATATGCTGGGGAGATCGATGTCAAAACTAAGATCACTATAAGCCCGGCCAAAAAGAGATGCTTAGACAAACCCTAAACACCTCTCATTGGCGAGACTCCTATGACCTCACCGATATAAAAGCGTTGTCACGGCAGGCTACATAGTCCCATCGACAAATTTCCGCATTTTGAGAAAAATTGGCAACATATTTCCTAATAAGCTTCGAATGTAAGCCGATTTTAAAAGCTCGAATTTGATGCATAAGACTATTACATAAAAATTGCGGAAGGAATTGGATTAGCCTAGGTCGGGTTCTGATGGAGAGCTTCCTGGCATCTTCTTCCATGGGCTCCACGACCAGGTCGATGTATCCGCGTATCTATGCCATATGCTTCCATCTCCTGAGGATGAGGAGACTACGACATGTAGCTCTCCATCTCTAATCGCTATGGCGGGAGGTAGGGTTGTTGTCCGATGGGACCTGGATCCATCCAAGCCATCCCAACTCCTCTTCATATATGTTGATGTAGATCCTATTGTTTGATCCCCTAACCGCGAGATATAATCTATTATTCTTTTGATCCGATGCTAGGTCGGGGACGGATGGGGTCGATCCCGGTATCCTGCTCCATCCAAGCCACTTCCAGCTAACCGTGTCCATGACTCCATGCCATATACTGTTATCCCTAGATCCCTTAACCACGATGTGGAGTTTGTCGCCAAGCACCGCCGTCGATGGGGCTACTGAGGTAAATCTAGGCAATGCAATCCATCCCTTCCAGACCCCTCCCTCCAATACGTTCAGATATATTCTATTGTTGCTTCCCCTAACTATTAGGTAGAGTAGGCCGTCTTCGGATGCCGCGAATATCGGTTTCCACGGGGTTCTTCCGGGCAACTTGCTCCATCCGCTAAAGCCATTGTCCGTTAAGTTCACGTAGGCGTACCAGAGGGGCCCATCCATTCCTCTGGCGACTATATGGAGTAGGTCTCCGCATCTCGCTATCGCTGGAGGATTTTGGGTTGATCCGGGAATCCTATGCCAGGTTTCCCAAGAATCCGTGTATGAGTTCCAGTAAATCTTGTTATTCGATCCCCCCCACTGATATGTAGATCTTTGGAGCCTCTATCAGGTTTACGTAGAATCCCCTTATTGTTGTGCTCGACATCTTGTATCCGTTAACGTTCGTCGTGTTCACCTAAGCGATATGAACTCTCCGCCATCTCTGAGCATAAATTCCGCTATGTATTTCTGGTTATAAGAGCCCAGCCTTATCGGGCCATACACCTTCGCCAGCCCCCAAGTCTCTCCATCATCCACGCTATATTCTAGGGTCGTTGAAGCTATCTCCGTGTCATTCCACAGTATATAGGACAATTTAATGAACCTGCTTGAGACCGTGTTGTTTAGGTCGGCTTACTCGGCGTTCATCTTGGTGAACATCGGAGGCTGCTCAAACCAGTCTCCCGTGAACTTCGCCTCGAAATCGAGTAAGGTCTTCGTCGAGAGCATGAGTTCCGGCTCCTCGGTCGTGTTCGCCGAAACCTAACCCTATACACGGTTCCGGGTCCTACATCATAGGAGAGTATGCCGAAGCGTCTGGCCAGCTATAAAAGTCGCCAGTCTCTACAAGCTCGCCGTTCTCCCAAGTCTTAACCGCTATATCGTATGACGACTCCCTGAGCTTATAGCCAGGTGTATAATCCCAGCTCAGATAGAACGGGTTTGTGAAAACATATCCATAGAACTCAACGTCATACGTTCCATCCTCCTCCCGATACCATATACTGCTTGTGCTGAAGAGCGGGGCCTTCTGCCACATCTCATACTCGACGCTCCTAGGATCTCCTGTGTTATGCCATCAATATACCTGCCACCATGGGGTTGGACGGTTTGGTAAATCCTGATACTTCTCGCAGTAGCTTTCGTAGGAGGAGTCCGGCGATACGATCTCCTCTTGATAGGCGGGTATGTTGAGATGCCATCTATAGGTAAACCGTGCTCCAAAGTGATAATTCCTATCCGAATCCATCTTTTCGCCATCCCCATCATTCTATCGAGTGCCTATACTCCGTATGCTTTGTCACGAGCTGGCCGTAGTCGGCGACCCAAAAATATACCCACTATGTTTTTGTTCTTTATAACAAGACTTTGACGTTTTGAATGTATGACGTTATATTTTAATTTTCTTGTAAGCATAATAAATTTCAAAAATACAAAAGTTTATATAGTACCACAATAATGTGTTTTTATATGAAAACTCATTTACGAAACCTTTCATTAGTATTTATATTATTGACGCTTTTGATAGTTTCCCAATCACTAGTTGCTCAGGGCATCTACAATGTAGAGTCTTCAGTTCCACTTACGATTAGAGTTCATAACATATCAGGGTTGAAGATGCCCCAAAGCGGTGGAACTATAAAAGTGATTCTATACGATGAGAACTATAACCACGTAAAACATGGGAGTAATTATTACAGTGGCGGTGAAAGCTATATTAGTGTCAGTCTAGGGACCGTATCTCCAGCCAACTATATCATAGAGGTCTATAATGAGCCTAACACCGGATTTGCATATTCGGAATTTTGGGGCTCTGATTTCATACAAGCTGATGGAAATGCCAAAGACTTTTACAGACACGTTCCATACGTTATAGATGTAAGGACTAATGGGAAAAGCGTTTATGATGTATTAACAACGACAACGGTTGAAAAAACTGTAGAAATGAAAATACTAGTGAAAAATCCAGACCCCTATACGAAAAAGGTCAAAGTTAGGCTTATGCTAAGAAAGCAAGGCACCAACAACATATGGTTTAATAGCGTTAGTTCTAAAAAGTCTATATCAGCCAGTGGAGTAGAATCATTCATCTTCTATCCTAAACCACAAGAAAAAGGTCTACATGAATTCTATGTTATAGTGTATGATTGGAATGAGGCCAATATAATAACAGATCAACATGATTGGTACAGAGCCTTTTACACGCGCTATCCCCATGTTCATCTTACAAGTCGTACAACTGACGGCTTTAATGACTTAGGATCGATAACTTTCGACGGAATCAAATACTGTTTGCCAGAAGACATCGATGTATCGCCGGGAACTTACACTGCAACAGCTAATGACCCAAGCGGAGCGAATGCTGGTTATGAGTTCTATCGATGGGAAACAAGTGGAGGGGTGAGTGTGAGCTCGACAACTTCAAGATCAGTGACCGTTACTGTAAGAGATGATGGAACATTAAGAGCTGTTTTTGTTCCACCTGTTTACCTGACGAGCATTGCTGATGGACAACAAGATATTGGAACGATAACTTTTGATGGAGTTACGTATGATCTGCCAGCAAGAGTTGCGAAATATTCGCCAGCAACCTATTGGGCTACGGCAAATCCTCCAATAGGTTATATATTCGTTAGATGGGAAACATATCAGGGAATAAGTGTTGAAGACCCGTATTCTCAGACCACTAAGGTTCACGTTGATGGAGCAGGTACTCTAAAGGCTGTATTCCAGCAACAGATAATAAGTCTAGTGGTTACTAATATACATACGGATAAAAGTGAATACACGCTGCAGGACAATATTGTATTCTCCTTTACTGTAGAGAATACAGGAACCGAAACTGTAACATATAGACCTGTACTGAAAGTCAGGGCACCAAATGGAGAGGAGTTTACAGCCGGGCCTTCTGGAATTCAGCCAGATATTGATACACTAAGTCCTGGACAAACATCTTCATTCAGTTCCTCTAAACAAGCATCGCTTTGGTATTCACAGTGGGGAGCTGGAAGATATGATTGGGGGGTCATTTTGATTGATGCTGAAAGTGGTTCCACAATATATACAGATACTGGCTACGTTGGATCATTCTCGATCAAGTCTCCGGCTGTAATTCGTTCAAAAGCTGAGGCCATCATTAAAAAACTTAAGCCGATTTATGGCGAGTTTAAAGATGAGCTCCTAAATACAGGCTGGTGGACCTCCAAAGGTGATGAACTGGCATCTGAGGCGGCGGAGCCCATAGAAAAGGCATTGTTAGCTCCTTATGAAGACCTCATTATTGCGACTTTACCGGAAATCGTCCAAGTAACAGCAAATGCGATCTCGCTTGGCGAAACCGTAATTACGGTTACGAAGCAGTTGTCGAGTTTAATAGGTGCAATAAGATGCCATCTTATAGCCGGACACATGGCAACTTATCCTTATCCACAAGTATATGAGAAACTAAGTAAATTATATCAGAATACTAAGCAAATAGAAGAGGCATCTAATGCCAACGACTATGATAAACTATCCGAGCTATTTCGGGAAAGGAAAATGCTGTTGGAAGAATTATATGGTATGTTTCCAGAGTACATAGACAAAGTTTACTGGGATATAATTTCATCTCCTAGCTCTGCTCTCATACCTGGCACCTATGAGAATGTTTATCAGACGATAAGAATCATTATTAGCAATCTAAGGCATCACCTCATGGTCGATTATTATGCCACCACAGCGTGGATTAATGATGCTAAAAGCGATATGCGCTTGTCGATGGTCGTTGACGCGCCTCTACCAACTCACTCTCTATATTATTCACAGAAATGGGCGAGATTCTATGACACCCTCGATAACCTAGGTGATTATACCATCTACAGGATAACGGTAACGCCTGAAGATGCCGGCGATGATAAACACTTGCTCTTAAGACTGGTAGCTCCCCAAATTGAGGGATTTGATGCTTACTTAACATATGGTTTGAAGCCCGACCCTAACAACCCAACAGGTATTGAGCTCGAGTATGAGGATGAACGTCAATGCCTAGAAATAGAATTAACGCCCACCCAAGGGGATTACTACCTTCTAGTTAAAGCTAGGACGGGAGAGGAAGGAAAGATAGGAGACTACATAATGTTAGCTACTATAAGGAAGCCTGGCTGGTTTATTTCTTCAGATTATAAAGCACCAATAGTAACCGCGGAAGAAAAGACGACGGTCTTGTATCCAAAACCAAAAGTAAAGAGTATAGTGGTCTCTCCTAGTCCAACTATAAGGTTAGGAGAATCTCTAGATATAACGATCAAGGTTGAAAATTTGGGAAATCCAGCTAGTTGGCAGTCAATAGCAATATCCTTGCCTAACACTACGGATGTCAGTTCGATATCGATACTTGACCATAACTTAGATGAAGTTGAGGTGTACGAGCCAGGGTTTAAGGCTGGAGCTAAGTATGGCACCGCGTTCGTGGAGTTAAGATATCCACTGATCGAAGGTTCTGCTACAAATTGGGAGAAAGGGTCTGAAAAGTATTTGAAGGTGAGAGTTCGGCCAGATCGAGAAGGAAGATTCTTAATATATGTTAAGTCAGTGGCATTCGGTTCTGGAGTGTGGGTCTCCGCACCTGCTATGGGGGAGACAAATTATGTCGACCAGCAATTAGAATACGTCTTTGTTAAAGAAATTATTGTAGAACCATGTTCGACGAAAGCAAAGACGTATACTGTCGTTAGAGGAATGGATAATAAGATATACTATAGATCATACTCAGGCAATGATTGGGAAAGCTGGCAGATGCTTCCAGGTTCTACGATTGATTCTCCTGCCGCCATAGAATGTGGAGGTAAGCTTCACATAGTCGTTCGAGGAGGTTCTAACACCATCTGGTATGGTCGTATAGAGCTCTCCACTGGAAGCTTTAGCGGTTGGAAGAAATTGCCCGGCGCCACTCTCTCCAAGCCAGACTTGGCGGCCACAGCTGACTGTAAACTTTACCTCGCTGTAAGAGGCATGGACGATGGAATATATCTAAACTACTACGATGGCTCCTCATGGACTGGGTGGAGGAGGATCCCGGGCTCGACTGTGGATGGCCCAAGCATAGCGATATTGGGCGACACACTCCACATGATCGTAAGAGGATCTGACGGCTTCAGCATATGGCACGGTACTATGGACTTAACATCGAGTACATGGCAAGGATGGACTAAGATATCTGGCTCAACGCCATCAACCCCCGACTTAGCAGTAGACCAGGCTGCCAACATCCTATATCTCGCAGTAAGAGGGGCTAACAGTAAGATATACATCAGATTCTGGTCTATGGGATCGTGGGGAGATTGGGAACAACTTCCTAGCGGGGCCACGCCTAACGGACCAGCAATCACGATATCCGAACAAAAACTCCATATAATGGTCGAAGGCTTCTCGCCACCGAACTCCATATACCATCGTATAAAGGACTTATCTACAAACACATGGAGTCGATGGAATAGAATAGATGGAGCAACACCTTCCAAACCTGAAATCACTTGAAGGTGTAGGAGATATGAACAGACTCGTAATAGCGTTTTGCTTTACAATTTTTCTAGTATTCTTATTTCAATCTCCTTTCATTAGGTTTGTATATGCGCAGGAAAATGGATCTTATGGAATTTTAATAAAAACTTACTTTAAAGATGATTATAGACAAATGTTAATTTCTGTTAAAAAACCTAATTATGAAGGAGTCAAATTATCTGAAGTTACAATTACGAAAAACGATACTGAGATTCTTAAACTTCAATGCAATCAATGTTCTTTGATAACCACGCCATGGTTTAAAGTAATAAAAGGAGAACCTTATTTGATAAAAGTTAAAACAGTGAACGGTATTGTAATAACAAATGTATTCTATTCTTCTGAACACGTAATTGAATCATTGCCTCTAGATTGTTGGCTCGGAAATGAATATAATGAGAATTATAACGAATATCTATCTGTTTTTGAGACAGCTTATAATAAGTTAATAGAAATAATAGGATATGAAATAGCTGAGAAAGGAGTTACTATGAATAGAGTTCCATGGAGTGCGGCTTGGGCTGGAGACGGATTTTTCGTATATGGTATATCTAAAGACTTCCATGAGTTAGTAATTAAGAATAAATTATATTTGCCCGGAAGAAGCGCGGTATATAATGATCCAGAATATGGGGAAGTAGTCATTGATACTAAGTTAGTTCTTGATACAAGGTTTCATGAATTAGCTCATGTTGTAGTGGATCCCTATCCGAGTTATTTGGAAGAAAGCTTTGCCTGCTTTTTCGAAATAGAACTTTTCCGTTTGTTGGGCTATGAGGAAGAGTATGTGACCGCAGCTGGCGATAACATAGACCGTTATATCACATATGTCGGGGATGATTATGAGAAAACGGCTCCCTATATAAAAGGTGAATTGGGTTGGCCTGGACCTTGGATCGGAGCATACATTATTGAAGATTTTATCGGATACGGGGAATATGAAGATAGAATACTTGATTACATTAGTTCTTTGGGCTATACCGAATATCCTGAGTTCGTTAACGATATGGGTTGGGATTTTCTTACGAAATATTTCAATTATCTGAGAACCGTTGAACATCCTGACGAATATAATGATGATCAAATTCTTCATTATTATTTCAGCCTAGCAGCTGATAGAGACTTAAGCAGTGTCTTCGAGATATGGGGATTCGAGACAATTCTGCCAGATGTTTATTCATTCGTGAAGGGGATGGATAATGGTATATACTTTAATTCTTATTGGACCCCAAGCCCGAGCTGGAAAGGTTGGGAACGCCTTGCGAGAGGTGCAACTGCATCTGGGATAGCTGCCATAAGACACGAAGGAAAAATATACTTAGTCGTTAGAGGTCTAAATAATAGATTATATTATGGTGAACTGGAAGAAGATACAGGGAGATTCACAGGTTGGGTTCATCTTGGGGGCGTAACACTTTCTAAGCCAGCCATCACCATAGATAAGAGCCTTGGATACATGTGGATTGTAGTCAGAGGTATGGATAATGGTATTTATATCAAGAAAAGGATTCTTTCAACCGGCATATGGACGAATTGGATTAAATTACCCGGCGCGACTTCAGAAGCTCCAGCTACAGCGGCTTTAAATGGAAAATTATTCATAGCTGTTAAAGGAGCCTCCGACAACAGCATATGGTTTGGAGTATATTTTGAAGAAGTGGACAATTTTGGTGGTTGGGTAAAGGTTTCTGGCGCGACACCGTCTGCTCCGGATCTAGCTATTGATCATTCAGGATACGTATACCTCGCTGTGAGAGGAATGGATAATAAGATATACTATAATCAATTTAATGGTGTAAATTGGCTCGGGTGGAAGCGTATACCCACAGGGTCAACTATACAGGGACCAGCCATATTGTTTGACGATGAGAATAATTTCCATATAATGGTGACCTCCTCCTCTGGAGATGGAAGTATCTACCATTGCTATAGAGACGTGGCCACCGGAACATGGACACCTTGGAGCAAGCTAAGCGGGAAGACCCCATCAGAGCCGGAACTCACCTAAATTC
>Ga0190310_1000373_pt1 | contig 15431 bp, 27 predicted proteins | sample 48700778_MG_FD_165059 | JGI IMG/M metagenome (GOLD analysis project Ga0190310, IMG submission 165059) | Hydrothermal vent sediment bacterial communities from Southern Trench, Guaymas Basin, Mexico - 4870-07-7-8_MG | ecosystem: Environmental > Aquatic > Marine > Hydrothermal vents > Sediment ... | reverse complement strand
GCGAGTATAAATAGCTACTTAATTTCTGTGCGCACCTAGCTATTATTCATCATGCCAAAGAGCGAGACTAGCAAGGTAAGGAAGAGGATCTTCCAGATACTAAAGTTGATGCACTTAGGGAAGAAGGTAGTAACTACTAGCATGATAGCAGATACTCTAGACTGCACAATAATGCAAGCATACTATGCACTAAGGAAGCTAGAGAAAGAGGGTGTGGTAGCAAGGAAGAAGGCTGGTAAGCGATACATCTGGTGGTTGAGGTAATATAACTTGCAGTATGTTGATAAGCTACTTTCATGCTCACTTATTCATGGGTAGGATCTACATCAAGTGCAAGAAATGCAAGAGTAAGCTTCTAGAGATTGTCGTACAGGGCAACTACATGTGGATAGAGGGGAAAAAGCACCCAATTTCTGGTGAGTTGCTATACGCTTTGATGCACGCTACTTTCAGCTGTCCTTTTTGCAAGAGAACTATCACAGCGAAGGGAGCTGAGGAAGTCCAGATCGTAGAGTGAAGCTTTTTCTAGTCTCTCACCATTCTCCATCCACCATTCTTCCTCTTCTTCCCTCAGCTTATCATAGTCTATTTCTGGGTCAATAACGCTCTCTAGCATTACATCCCTAGACCTGTAGACGTTCTTATTTCCCTGCTTCTCAACCTCAGCAAAACCATATGCTACTAGAGCGTTTAGCAATTGTCTTGCTCTATCTTGCGATATGTTTAGTGATCTAGCTAGCGATGAGGCAGTAACTTCCTCAAGGTTGCTCTCTAGATCCCTCATAGCGTTCCAAGCATCAATTATTCTGGGCTCAATTGGTGTGAAGACGTAGGCAACATCTCTTAAGAGCTGGTGGAGCCTTACAATATCCTTTGACGCTACTACTATTACTAGCTTTCCATCCTGCTTATCCCTATACAATCTCCTAGATACGTCTGTTAGTGCTATTGCAACTGCCAGCCACATTAGCTTCTTTATATCCCTCCTCGCTCTTGGCATACTGCACTTTAGCATTTTCCTTAGCGTGTGGGCAGCAGGTATTACAACCTTAATGCTGCCATCAACTCCAAACTTTAGCTTCTCACTCCTTAGTATTCTCTTGCTGATCTCGAGCAGTATTCTATTTGCAGACCTTATTGCACGCAGGTCGATAGTGCTCTTATCTAGCGTCCTCCACTCTTCTGCAACCCTCTCCTTTACCCTTTCAGTTAATCTCTTGCTGGGGTCAGTTGGTATTATCCAGCACCTATTCTCGTAGTCCTCTGGTAGCTTTAGTAGGTTTGTAGTCTGCACTACAGCACCAACTGCAATCCTCCTTACCTTAGTAGCCCTGCTATTCATATCTACGTAGTGGAAGACTATCTCGTGGTCTGACATTGCCTGCTTAACGTCCATCCAGTATACTTCGTCTGCAGTCCTAATCCTCTCTTCAGGTATCTCGCGTATGTAGAGAATATCTATATCTCCAGTCTGCCAGCGTAGCATTCTTGGTGTGACTGCAGTAACAACTAGTACCTTATCCTGCGGGAAGAGGCTTATTACTGAGTCTGTAAGGTGGTTCTTTCCAGAGCTAGTCGCACCCTTGATAATGATATTCTCAAAGCCCAGCAGTAGTAGGTAGAGGAGGACTTTCTTAGATGTCTCGCCAACAACTTTTAGGTCTAGGACTCTCTCAACTTCATCTAATAGCCTGCCACTCTCTAGTAGCTCTAATCCCCTCCTGTATTCTTCCTGCTCCTTATACTCTCTCTCAGCAATTAGGTATGGGCAGTTTTTCTTGCATGGTATTGGTAGCTGCCACTCTTTCAACCACTTCCTAACCTCACTACAGCTCCAGTATAGATCCTTCCACCTCTCGAGTGTCCTCATCCATCCATATACCTCATCGAACTTCAAATCGTGACCTACTTTCTGCCTAGATGCGAAGAGTTCAGCATATACTTCAAAGCCCTCACTAGTCCCATGGTCTAGATAGTATGCAAGTGCGATTAATTTTGCAGCCTCAATACACCTAGCACCTGGTGGTAGTGGGTGTGTAAATATTAGCCTCACGCAGGGTAGCTTTAAATACCCACCCTTTGGTCTTGGTGCGAGAGCATATTCATATCTAGGTTGCTGCCTGCACTCAGCATCCAGCTTTAATAGTATTTCTGACAGCACCCTGCTCCTATCTATCTCCAGATCCTCTATCATTTCTGGTGATCTTGATCTCTTGAGTATTTCCTCCAAGCTCCAGTCTGGATCTACTGGTATGCAGAATAATTTTGTCCTGCTGTGCCTAGTATATGGTGCCCTGATAACCCTATTAATACCAACAGTAACGCACATGTCTATATTCAAATCTCCAGCAATCTTCTCTGCAAACTTCCTAAGTGCTTCTCTGGGTCTCTCTAATACTACTGGTTCGCAGAAGGCATAGATATGGAAGCCCCTACCGCCTGTGAATAATACTAGGGGCTTTACACCAAGGTTCTCTAACCTGCTAACGAGTATTTTCATCTGCTTGTATGCAACTTCTATTTGCTTCTCCTCATACCCAACATCAATATCGAATAGAACCCTGTCTATCATATCGCTATCCATAGCATATGCTGAAATGTAGATGTCTGCAGTATCGTACTTAGCTGCGAGCTCGGAGATAATGCTAGCATCATCTACAACTTTCTTGATTGCAGACTCGCCCTTCTTTACAATTATCCTCCTCTTGCCTGGGTACAGAAGCCTATACATGATGTTTTATACTGCTAGCACATCAAGTCCTTTTCTCCTATAGTATGACAGTTGTAAAGGTTGCGGATGCACTACCAAGACATGCTCTCAGCATATGTATACCCCTATCAAGCCGCAACTTTACAAATGCCTTATGCCCTTTGATAGGTACAGTAGCTATCTCCCTGCCCCAGTCGTATATGTGTATAGTGCCAACTGTGTCCATATTCACATCTATCATATACTCTAGCTCGCTTCCAGCAGTTCCAACGGGTGCACCCCAGATTAGCATTAGTATTGGAATGCGCTTGAGCTCTAATTCCACCTCCATATCCCTATCAAGTATGACTATCTGCTCTGCTAGCATATCCTCGTGCGTTGCAGTAACCCTATATATGCCATATGGCAGCCTGACCTTAATCTCCTCACCTTCATACAAGTCCTCATCTATTCTCACCATGGAGTATACAGGCTTTCCATTAGCTACTGTCCTGATCTTTAGCTCTACTAGCTCCTTGCCGTAGTACTTAAGGTGTGTTAGATCATGCCTCATCATAGCTGCAATATCCTCTGGTAGGGTTGGAATTATCTCTGCATACCTCCTAGCAATATGTAGGAAGCACTCTGCCATATTCCCAGTATTGAGTAGCATTTGGAATGCCTCTCTTATTGGTTCTAGGAAGGCGTAAGCGTAGTTGCTCCTATCTAGTGGATCCCTATCTGGGTGCACGGCAAAGACAAATTCAGAGTCGAAGCCTAAGTACTCAGCATGCTTTGCAGTATTCATCCATTTTCCTAGCTCTTTTGCAGTCCAGCAGCTGAGTAGTGCTATCTTGCTATTCTCCAAGTAGTCTGCAAGCTTGTCATCAATAGATAGTAGTAGCTGGAGGTCTTGCCCAGTATATCTATCTGTCTGCCCGTGCCCAGAACCAACAATTAATTTCTCTGCAGGTCTCATTACTGCTCTAGAGAACTCACGCCTATTCGCCCTATCTGCTTCGAGAACTATATCTGCACCAGTGAGTAGCTTTAGATAGTGGTAAGTCCAGTATAGTGCCTCGTTTACTCCTCTCGTATGCCCCCGATTTGGATTTACTACTATCTTCATGCCGCAAGCACTCTAAGTAGCATCCTAGTTTGTGGGTCAATAACTCCTCTAGCGGCAGCAGATCTCAATAGGTGCGGTATATCCCTCCTCCTAATAACCTTACCGGGAAGTGCAAGCACTATAACGTTCTTCTCTTCTGGTGGTAGTGGTGCTAGATATGCCTCATATGCAGATGCAAGAGAGCTTAGCATAGCAGATACTTCTGCTCTCCCCCACTCTCTTAATAGCAAGTTCCTAGCTATATTCCTAACACGCTCCCAAGCCAATTTTCTCACCTATCCTCCTTGCTATTCTTCCTGTGATCTTGCTAATACTATCCGCCATATAGTATGTCGCTTTATTCAGCTCGTCGGCAGTAATCTTACCCTCTGCTAGGCTAGATACAAGTCCAGATGTGACAGTACCATAGTCTATTCCTGCAGAGATCAAGTGCATAATCATGTCAATTATGAGGTCTTTCTCTAGAGCATCAAAAGCTTCTGTTAGTTCACCTAGTACACTCCTCCACTTATCATATACGTTTGCTCTCTTCAGGACTTCCTCCTGCATGATATATACTTTACTGCCAGCACTATAAAAGCTTAGGGAATGTGAACAGCTTCTTCTCTAACCTGCTAGCTAATTTCGAAATCTGAACCTGCAGGTCTCCATATACCTCATCTACTGCCCTACTGTACTCCTCGTATGTAATAGTGCCTACCACCCACTTTTCTAGCAGACCTGCCATTACATCAGCATATTCTAGTGCTGCAGTCACAATATCTGATATAAACATGTCTGCCCGATCCATATCTAGTGATATTGCTGCATCTTCCATCTTGGATAGGAAGCGCCTATACGGCTCCATTACATCAGCTCGCCTAAGTATATCCAGATATGCTTTCCACTTGCTCATGATCTATATCATCGCGGTTGGAGTATAATAATTCTATGTCTGCAAACTTGAAGGTGCAGATAGTACATCATGCGTTGCGAAGTATGTAATAGGAGGCGCGCAGAGCTTGGAATAGAAGTTGAGGGTAGGGTGCACTATATCTGCAGTAACTGCTGGAAGAGACTACTAAAACTGATCGAAAAGAGGCTAAAAAAGCGGGATAAGATCAGCTTGGAAGAGTTTGTAAGGACGACTAGATCCAAGTTTAGAAGGCTGCGAAAGGAACCCTCGAAATAGCTGTGAAAATTCTCGATTTTTCACCGTATTTGGGCTAGGTCAAATACACCAAAAATTCAAGAATTTTCATGGTCATCTGTACTTAACTCATTTTATTAGGATTCTCGCTTGCAGGCAAATAAACTACAAACGCAGTCTTGAATGATATTTACTTGCTTGCAGACAACTAAATAGATATCATACCGATTTCAGCGTGCTTCCAGCAGTAGTTTCCAAAACTGGCAAAATCTGCCAGATCTGCAAAACACGCTTTAACTACAGGATTTCCGCTATCTTTTCTAGCTCTCTCTCCCTTGCCTTCTCCTCCAATCTCTCAACTATTTCACGAAAGCTACCACTATGCAGACGTAGTAAGAATGGATAATTCCTCAGCTTCCGTACAGCTAGCTTATATCTCCTTAGGAGTTCAGGCGTCAGCTCGAGATTAGAATAGTTCTCCTCCCACCACTTCACGAGACTATAATTTCTAGCAACAGTATACCATCTTCCTTTGACCTTTACCTTTGCCCTCCCGATCCTCCTGTATCCCTTTTCCTCTAGCTCTACTTTGAGCATCAGTCTCTAATGGAGTATATGCTTATCAACAGGTTGCAACTTTTTATACTCATGTGGAAGCCTAGATATGTGCACCTTGCTGTAGAACCAGCTGTTGTACCAGCACCAGCAGCTCCACCATGGGCAGGATGGGTAACAGACCACGTTGGAGAATATGGAGGACACTGCTACTACCAATACCCCATGAAATCATTTAGCCTCAGCAAGTATGCTGAGGTAGATACTGGACTTTCTTCACCATGGGTGCCTGTTGTAGACTTATTCGTCTCTAGCGACCACAGGAGCATTATAGCTTGCTATGATAACATATTGCGAGTGTATAGTGGATTGGATCTATCGTTAGAATGGGAGGTAGATACTGGTGCAGGTGCAGGATATACTCCACAATCAATAGCACCTGCTGATGTAGATGGTGATGGACTAAAAGAAGCAGTCGTACCAGTATATGATGGAGCAGATACTTGGTTCAAGTGCTACGATAATAATGGTAGCCTACTGTGGAGCACTAAAGTAGCTCCCGGTGCATGTGTCTATCCAATCTACATGCACTTCGCAGACATAGATGGTGATGGTTTTGAAGAGGTATTTGGAATACAGCAGTATGTGTATGTAATATGGTCTGGATATGTTGTAGACCACGATGGATCTCTAATAGCTACACTTCCAGTCACACTACCACCAAACTCTGAATACTTTGCAACGCTTGGTGGCAAGCTATATATTGCTGATTTGGAGAATTCTGAACTTGCATGCTATGATCTCCTAACTGGAAGCAAGGAGTACGCTTACTCACTACCTAGCATATCACCTAACGATGGTGTAGTATACGCTAAGAATCTTGGAAAGCTAGCTGGATATGAAGAGAATTATTGCAGGAGGAGGAAGCTAGATACTGGAGAGCTAGAGGTTGAGTTCACACCAACAAATACTGGTCTCTATACTCTCTGCGATACTGATGGTGATGGTGTAGAGGAGCTATTCATTATAGACGATACTGGAGCAATATCAATATGGGATATTGAGGAGAATACTGAGACCACAGCTAGCGTTACTGGGCTTGGAGAATTCCCATTTAGAATACATTCTGCAGACGTTGATAATGATGGCAAGTTCGAGATACTCTACAGCAGTATTCCCGGTGAGAGAATAATAGTGATAGATGACAACCTTACTGTACTAGATGATCGCGCAGAAAAGCTTGGTGCAATCTGCGATGTAGACCTAGATGAATTTGCTGAGCTTATAACCATATCTGGCAGTCTGCTAAGAGCATATAGGGGTGCATAATGAGCAACGTAGAAATACTCCAGTACGTAAAGGCGATAAGGCAGCAATTGCTAACTAGAGTTGGAAAGCAGCCTATTAGTGCTGACCTATCCTACGATGCTGCAGGCAACCTCACGCAGATTATTATTACTGACAAGGTGACTGGGCAGAAGCTAAAGATAGAGTTTACATACGATGCTGCTGGGAACCTAGTAAAGATAGATCAGGAGTGGTTGTAGTGTCAATTACATATGATCCAGCGAACAATAGGATAAGTGTTGTTGGTTTTCCAGAGACTAGTCCATGCACGTTTGAGGATATCTATAATGCTGATAAGAGTGGAGAGCTTGTCCTAGTCGATAGGGATGGGATAACTGGTACGGATACAGATCCAGTCAATAACACGTATAACCTTCGACCAGCCGACGAAAAGGTAATGGGTGGAAAGAAGCAAGACCTATGGATTGAAATAGAGAACTGGACTGGTTTTACGGATGCAACGATAAGGTTGATAGGTAAGGATGAAGCTGGGAATGACCAGACTGAGGATATTGTAGTAACTGGAAACGGCATCTACTATTCAAGTAAGCTATGGACTGAACTAACACAGACACAAGTAGTTAGCGTTACTGGAAGTGGTAGCTTCGACTACAAGCTAGTTCAAGGGCAGTGGGGTGTTGTCTGGAAGATTGGAGAAAATATGTTTAGATTTGATTGTGGTTTGAATATTGGAGATGGCTCTACTGAAACTTGGTTGATTGATGCTGGTAAAATGATACTTCACAATATAGATGACCACTTTATTATTCTCCAGAGTTATGGACATCTAAGGCTAGGAACAGTAGTAGATGAGGCTAAGAGAACTACGAAGGATGGTTGCTTCCTATACACGATAGCTTATGACAAGTATCTCATAGACTACTATGAAAACGCCACATTTGAGCTATACTCCACAACTCTTTATGCAAAGGAGAGGGCAGTATTCTATACTCGTGTAAGCCCCGTTGTCAATAGGATATGGAACTGCATCTTCATACACGTAAGAATATGGGGAAGACCTGCTACTGTTGATTTCTATAGGACTACTTGGCAATCGGCAGTTGCGGGTCCGAGATTTACTCATGTAGGTGCCTTCGCAAGTGATATACTGATAACGGACTGTGGTCAGGGCTTACAACTAATAAGCATCACAGATGACATGACCATTAGAAACTACAGAATAGTAAATGAAGACGTAAGCTTTAACTGTATTCACCATGATGCAAATCTTTATGCTATTAACGTGGAATGTAAGTGGATAGTTGAATGGAAACTCACAAATACTGGTAAAATCTATCGCCAATACACATTCGACCTTAAGGTAGTTGATGAAGTAGGAAATCCGATATCCGATGCAAGGGTTAGAGTCTGGGATAAGGATGGAAATCTGGTGATAGACAAGCTTACAGATGCAAATGGGGTAGTATCAGAGATAATCACTAGAGGGTATTACGACCAAGATCATGGAAGCGAGTTGGTAGATTATGCTCCTTTCACTCTTGAGATCGCTAAGGAAGGTTTCGTACCATACAGAACGTCTTTCACTCCTGAAGAGGCGATAGATTGGGTTATAAGGTTGAGGCATGAGGATATTAATGTAGATGAGGAGGTGATAATATGAGGTATTCAATACAGGAGAGCACATACATCTTAGCAGTATTCAATCCGGGAGATACGGTTACGATTGATATCTACGATCTGGATACGGATACTAAGGTGGTTGATGGAGCGCTTTGCTCTGGAGTGGTAGGAACTGCAGTCTTCAAGTACAAGTTCACGCAGGCAGTCACAGGAAAGAAAGAATACCTCTGGATAATGACAAATGGAACTGTGTACAAGTATGGTAAAATTGTCCTAGGTGGTTGGTTAGATGAGGTAAAGGACAGAGTTAAGACGAACTTAGATGAGAAAGTGAGCACTAGAGCTTCACAGACATCAGTAGATAGCCTATCCTCACAGCTGTATGCACACGATTCAGATATCAAATCCGAGCTAGGAAATATAGAGGGAACTGGTTTCGATCCAGCAGTCCATTCCCTCGTCGAGATAAAGGGCAAAGTCGATGAAGTTGATAGCGATTTGGCTACACACGACTCTGATATAAAGACGGAACTAGGGGACATAGAAGGGACTGGATATGATCCTACAACCCACTCCCTAGTAAGCATAAAGAGCAAGGTAGATGAGGTGGATAGTGATCTAGCGACACATGATGCTGATATTAAAGCTGAGTTGGGAGACATAGAGGGAAGTGGATACGATCCTACCGTACACTCGCTAGTCAATATAAAGAGTAAAGTGGATGAGGTAGATGGTGATCTAGCATCTCACGACTCAGATATAAAGGCAGAGCTGGGTAATATAGAAGGTACTGGCTTTACACCAGATACACACTCTCTCGTAAATATCAAGTCCGATACTGAGGGGATTAAAGCACAAACTGACAAGCTGCAGTTCGACCCCAATAACTATGTGAAGTCTATGGCACAGAACCCAGAGCTAGCAAACCTAGATGCCACGGTATCTAGCAGGGCATCGTCATCTGAACTAGCAACTCATGATGCAGACATTAAGAATGAACTCAGCAGGATTGAAGGGGCAGGATTTGACGAAACTACAGACTCTCTTGAGAAAATTAGGGATAGGATTGACGAGATCTCCCTATCGACTGAGGATGTGAAGAAAGAGATTAGAAGACATGATAGCAAGATGACAGCATTTAAATTCATCTGAAGCTGCCTGCTGGAAGCTCCGATAATACATCATGTGGAGGATAGTGCTAGAGGTGCAAGAGTATAGGCTAGAGGAAGTAATAGAAATGCTACTAGAGCAGGGTTGCAAAGTAGAGAAGATAGATAGGATTGGAGTGGACTTGTTTAGAGTATGGGCAGTCACAGCAGGCAATATCACCAAAATAATAAGCATGCTAAGGAGCAAGAACCTACTTCGAGACTTATGGGATATAGTGCAAGAAGAGAAGAAACCAGAGCCGGAGAAGTGGATAAAATGGAGCTTAAAGACCTAGGCAGGGAGGAGAAGCTAAAGATACTGCTATACACCAGAGTGGATAGCGAGATTAGGAATATAGTGTTTGCATACCGCGGGCCAGACCTTACTCCTTCTGAGAACCTAAAGGACATGTACACATTCCCAGTAAGAGTTATAGCTAGGGAGCAGAAGGACGCAGCAAAAACAGTATTATCGCATATGACACCATTCAGGCTTAGGATTATCCTAGAAGAGCTGGAGGAAGTTAGGGGGAATTTGAAGCACTACTTAGACCATATAGAGTATGCATTTGACAGCCTCTATAGGCTGCAACTAGTCCCCAAGGATATATACTACTACGTGCTGAACACTATAGACGCAATATATGCAGTCTGGAATAGGGTTTCTAGGGGTGATGAGGTCACTAAAGAGCATATAGACGAGCAGGTTGATAGGATTAGGAAGAAGTATATACAGCTCTGCAGGAGGTACTCTATCAAAATTGATTAGCTGTGCGCAGGCATATATCCATGGTGTGAGGATGGTAAGGAATATGAGGGTGGAGAAGTGCGATATTGCAATACTTGGCAAGAATATATACTACTGCGAGAAGCCCGGAGAGCTCCTACCTGAGGAAAAAGTGCGACCAGAGCTAGATTGCTGGCTATACTTAAAGCAGGGGACGAAAATGGTAGCACTAGAGGACGGGATGATAGATGAAATTGAATGGGAGGGTGGAGGGCACGTTACCTCACTTAATCCAGAGTGGATAGCTGCAGTATTGAGAGTAGTAGTTATTTCCTGACCTTCACAATATCATATCCCTTCAGCTTGAGCTCTATAATCCTACTCAGTGGTAGCTTGGTCTCTTCTGATAGCCTCATTAGCTCCTCGTACAGCTCCCTATCTAGCAGTATTGTAACCTGCTTCTTAGCCAAGCTCTCTCCTCACAATATCCCTTATGTCAACTTCGATATCTGAGAGCCAGTAGAGTAGCTGCTCCCTACCAAAATCTGTATACCCTATGATATGCTTGATAGCGCTCTCTAATATTTCTGGTAGGTCACCACGACAGTATACACTAGCTATCTCATCTGCCCTAGACCTTATTACATCTAGCTTTGCTCTATTGTAGCTGTCGCCAAACTTTAACGTACGCTCGAGCTCTCTCTCATAATCCCTTAGAGCTCTCCTCGCAATATCCATACATCTGGTTGTAGTTATCTCTCTTGCACTCTTTGCAATCTCCTTAATCATCTCATCTGTGATAGTCCAGAATATGTCGTTTGCAATATCCTCCACTAGAGCTCTAGTCTTGACTGCCATGAGATAAAAAATACTGCACAGCTTTATATCATTTGTACCCTACCCTCTTCTTTATAGCTAGGCAGAGTGGGACTCCAAATGCTAGTATAGATACTAGCTCTCCAGCGGTTACAGATGCAACGCTAAGATAGACTGGGAGCTCTACACTAAACGCTATTTTCAGTATGTATGATAGGTACGTACCAACAATTGCTCCAATTATTAAGCTTGCAGCAACTGCAGCGATTGCTAGGTTCTTCCTTAGCTTCCAGACTACCATGCTCGCTATAAAGTTAGCTATGCTACCAAGGGCTGCATCGAGTATTATCAGTCCAGTAATGCCCCATGGTGCAGAAATATAGTTCGCTATAAAGCAGCCGATAGCAGTACCAACAGCAACTGGGTATCCATAGATCGCGGCTAGCATTATTATTGCGTCTGCAATCCTAACCTGCACTATATAGAAGCTTATCATGGGCAGGCAGGTGACAAGTAGTGCATAAATTGCAGCCGTTACTATTGCAATTGCCATACTTCTTGGACGCATGCTTTAACATGCATGAATTTTGACAAGCAGTTTGGCGTATAATTATGCTGTTAAGATCAACGCTATATTGGTGATAGAACATCATGAGCAGGGTAGACAAAATAGTGGAGATAATTGAAGAGGCTAGGCGCGAGGCAGAGAGGACTAATGAGTGGCAGAGCGTCACGCTAGTAAATATAGATGACTACAAGCTCCTGCTAAATATCACACCGGGTGGGAAGAACCTAACATTAATACTGCAAGCACCAAAGCCAACAAATAGGTTTGTGATAAGGAATACTGAAGTAGCTAGGACTGTCACAGAAGTACTCCAGAGGTTTATTGCTGATAGGGAGCTTACTGCTGCTGTTGATAAAGTGCTGGAGAAGTATGGGTATGTAGCTAGGAAGAAGCCGAGGAAGAAGTACTACGTGATCGAATAACAATAATCTTTTTCTGCTTGGAGCTATAATATTTCTCATGCCACCAGAAGTTGCACCTATAATTGAGGACGTGATAAGGAGCTTAGCAAAAGAAGTTGGAATGCTACCGGGTGCTACTTGCAGCAAGATCAAATCAGCAATAGATAGGCATGTTGAGTCCGCTAGGAAGTATATAGATGCTGGCGACTACAGGTCTGCAATTAGGGAATTATACTCTGCAGTCAACCTTAAGATACTACATGAAGAGGTATGCAAGGTGGTGCCACTTGTCTGAGTATATGGATTGGATAGCTAGCGAGTGGAAGAAAGTAGAGCCTGCAGTAATAACTATGCTCGGACTTGCTGTACTAGCCCTGCTAGGATATAAGATAGTGCAAGTTGGTGTAATGGCATACGATGCATGGAAGAAAGGAGACCTCACGCAAATGCTAAGGAGCCTAGCGTTTGGACTATAATTCCTTCGCTATCAGCATTTCAGTAGTATAGCGGAGCAGTTCGTCTATATCTATCCTCTTTCTGTATACCTGCTTCCTCATAACTCTTAGAAAAGAGCAGCACTTATTCTTCGACAGGTATACTATCTGGTGTATGAGCTTTAGAACCTTCTTATCACCAACGAGGATTATACTGCTCCCCCTACCCTTATAGTACATGCTAAACCATGCAGAAGCAATCCTGCTATTCAATCTGTAGTCATAGTATTTTGTCTTGAAGACGACAGCAGATCTCTTTATCTCTACGACTGCCATCCGTATTTGTAATCACAACCATCTTATTTCCCCTTTGTGCTATTTTAAAACATGGTTGATCCCGAGACTGCAGGAAAGAGGATTGGTTATAGGGTTGCTAGGAGCGAGCACATTAGGAAAGCTATTGGTGCAGCCAGATCTACAATTAATACTGGTTGCATTATTGCACTTGAAGATGAGATAGCTAGGTTAAGGATGAGGGGCGAGAGGCTACCAATTAGCAGAGATGAGTGGTTAGATATCTGCACTAGGTCTGCAGTAGATACACTTATAAAGAGCTTGAGCAAGGAGCTATTGCCTAGAGTGCTAGTGCCCTAGCAACCTTTAGAATATCTGCACCAGCGCAGTTAACATGTATATGCGCGACATTATAATCTGGGTATTCGTGCACGTATTCTATCCTGCAGCCAACACGCTTTAAATTCTCCATTACGCTCTCCTTCTTTGGAAGTGGTACAACAGTATCTCCAGCCTCAACACCTTTTAATGTAACCCATATGCTACCATAGCACCATTCTGGATATTTCGCCCTGCAAGCTCTCTCAGTATCCCTCCTTAAATAGTGTATGGTCGCCTCCCTATCAGTCCTGCTCCTTATATCTAGCTCAGCAACATACCTAGACAGCTCCCTAATTAGAGTATCAATCTCCAACTTTCACCACCACTATCCTCACATTCTTAATTGGTAGCATAGTCTCCTCATCATATACATAACCGTGCAGTGTTCCGTGCTCTACTCTCACCTCTATCTTCTTAGTCTCGCTACTTGGCTTTAGTATTCTCTCTGTAGCTGCTGCCATATGTACCACCCTATAAAACCAGCAGCTAGTATTCCAGCACCAATTGCAATAAGTGCTAGCTGCTGACCTTGTACTTCACCAACTCTTATTCCAAGTACACTAAGGCTACTACTGCCCCAGTTCTCTCCAGCAAAGCTAACAACAATATCATAGCTATTCTTCTCACCAATTGATGTACTCCATGTTGCGACACCAGATGCATTTGTTGTCTTAGTTGTCTCCTTTACAACAGTACCACCCTTAAGTATCTTGAACGTGAGAGTCTTACCACCAATACCTGCACCAGTAACCTTATTCTTTAGCGTAGCTTTGATAGTAAAGGTCTCACCAACATTTACTTGCGATGGTGCTGAGATAGTTATTTCTGTTGGGTAGCCAACCTTAATGCTAGCTGTACCGCTCTCTGCACCTGTAAGCGTAACCTCCTTTACCTTAAACTCCCATGTCTGGCAAGGTTTCTTACCATGGAAGTCCTTAGGTAGCGTCCAGTATACTGAAAATCCATATGGTGTGTCTGGTGGTATTACTGTTGCTGGTGAAATAGTAGCCCTAGTAGCCTCGTACCATCTACCATCTGCACCCTTGCAGTATAGAACCATATCGAAGGACTCGGAGACATAGTCATTAAAGCTTATGTAACCACCTGCAGCGATTTTATCTCCAGGAACAGCCTTACTAGGTGCAACCGAGAAGTCAGTAATAGTACCAGAGAGCTTCTTCTCTACAACAGTAATCCCAACTTTCCTACTGCTAGGGAGTAGTGGCATGTAAAAATATTACTCTGCCCTGCTTAAGACCTTTTTTACACCACGCCTGCTAATATAGCAGTCACAGTCTATTTTAAACTCCTTTACTACATCAGCAGATTGCAGCATGATAATTACTGAACCATCTGGAACCTCCCATACTTCCTTCCACACTCCTAGTCCTATTGGTTGTGCGTGCACTAGTCTAGCATCCTCTGGCATCTTATACCATATTTCGACAGTCCTCTCAACGACTACCTTTCGCATGCTCTAAAATGCTAAGATATCTGCTTGCCATTATTCCAGATGTATATTTGCTGAGGAAGTACTGCCTACAGTCACGAGGATCTATATCTATCCTCCTTACAGCCCTCACATAATCATCAATACTCCTGCAGAGTATAGCAACGCTATCATCTAGTATTTCTACTGTTGACTTCTGCCTGCTAGTTATAATTGGAGTCCCAGAGCTTAGAGCCTCAATAAACACTAGTCCAAACGCCTCATTATACCTATCTGCATGCGGTATTAATAGTGCTCTTGCGTGCTGGTATAATTCTATCTTCTTCAGCAGGCTATACTCTAGTGGGATATAGTGTACGTTATCTGGCTTCACACGCATGAAGATCTTATGGTACTTTCTGTGGTCAGGGAATGCTGGATCGTATGCTGCAATAAACTCTACGTCTGGTAATCTCTTTGCAATAAGGCAGAGCTTGAATAATCCCTTATGTGGGTGCGGTCTGCTGAGGTATAGTATATACTCCGACTTCTCGCTAGAGTATGGATAGAGGTCTTCTGGGAGACCATAATATGCTACGTGCAGCCTATCGCTAGGAATACCCCACCTAGTGCAGGCATATTCTTTTGCAGCCTGCGATAGGCAAGCACCATGAAGCTTATATGATACTGGTGGCCTTGGAAAGCTAAAGTCAAACCCATTCCTAAACCACAAGCAGAAACCATCAAAATCCCTCCTGTGCAGGAAGTATATCCTCTCGCTGAATATGCAGGTTGCGCTCATA
>Ga0190310_1000367_pt1 | contig 15565 bp, 26 predicted proteins | sample 48700778_MG_FD_165059 | JGI IMG/M metagenome (GOLD analysis project Ga0190310, IMG submission 165059) | Hydrothermal vent sediment bacterial communities from Southern Trench, Guaymas Basin, Mexico - 4870-07-7-8_MG | ecosystem: Environmental > Aquatic > Marine > Hydrothermal vents > Sediment ... | reverse complement strand
CCAAAGATTTGAATTATTTTTCCTGTCATCTATTATCTCCTGATCCGTGAATTTTATTTCGTTTGAAACGTGACTCGAGTTTCAAGACGTTTTGAACAAGAACGTCATCTAGTTTAACGTCGAAGAAATTAGCGAGTTTCGCTATATAATAGAGTACATCGCCAAGTTCTTTCTCGAAGTTATCTCGCCATTCAAAAGCATCACCTCCATCACGCATATACTTTTTATTCAATTCCGCTATTTCCCCGAGTTCACCATAAAGACCGTAAATAATTCTAAGTTCTTCAGAGACTGGAGTGTCTTCTGGTATCCAAGTCGTCTCGACAAATGCTTGGTATTCTTCTAAAGTTATTTCGTTTTTCAAACAATTCCTCCTTTTCGAGTAAAACCCGAACCTTTTAATTTCCCGTAACCAAAGTCCCAGACCCGTTCTAAGGGTCCGGAACATTTAGTACATTTATTTTCTTTGAGAACTTTTTTAAGTTCGTCTGGAGTGCAGTAAACTTCGTGAAGTTCTCCACACTTTTGGCAACGGAGTTCAAAAAATATTTTCATTCTTCCTCCTCATCTAATGAAGCCATAAACTCGTCGACAGTATCATAACTTTCTATAGGTTCTTCCTTGGTCCACGAAGGCAGCTTTTCCCAAATTTCTTTCTGACTCTTTTCTTCTTCATCGTTAAAGTCATGCCAAAGGAGAAAAAGGGCATTGCAAATGACGTGAGCCAAGTGATGTTCTCCCGAATCAGGGTCGTAAACTTCCCCCCCTGCGTATGATAACTCATGCCGTAGGATTGCTTTCCGGTAACGTTCGGGTTCGATCCTTTTCCAATTATCTGGATAATACTTTGAAGCTCCGTGCATTAAGACTCGGACTACTGGGACCATTTCTTCCCATGGAATTAAGGTCCAGTCAAGTTTTCCGTCGTCGGCTTTTATCCCTCCATTTTTATTAGGCGATAAGTCTTTTTTATTTATTTCAATTCCCATAGGATTCAATTATTCTCCTTTGAATAAGTAAGCTCTACAGCCAAATATAGGTCTCGAGCTTATTTCATAAGAATCGTTATGTTTCGATATTTTTATATACTTGAAGTTTACACAATCAGTTCTACAATGCCCTTTAAGCAAAGGGCAAAACGTTTCACGTGCATAAGTTTCTTCAAGATCCATAGCTTCTCGCCGAGCTTCTTCCATCGTTTTAAATTTCATCTTCCTCAGTTTCCTTTATCAAAATTTTATCTGAAGGCTTTATAGTTTTTAAGTTGAAGTCTTCTTTAAAAATTTCAACCATGAAAAATTCATCAGCTTCCGGATGTTTAAAAAAGTGGAGGATACTATCACCAGTGACCCCTTTTCCTTTCAACTCGGAAGCTTCAGCAATTATTCCTTGTTCATTATAAATCAATAATGTCATAAGTTCTCCTTAAGTAATTTCGCAACCACCACCGGAACAGGCGAGTTCTCCTACAAGATCGGTATTGTCTTCGTACTCTTTGATCTCAGTTAAATCAATTTCTCTAACGAATTCACTGAGTCTTTTAAATTCTTTTTCGTCAATTTCCTCAAAAGGAGGTTGAACATATGTACCATTATCATAAGGCATGAGAGCTATTCCGGTATATTCTTCCCGATTGTCCCACATCCATTTTTTTACAGCGTCCCACTCGTCCGGTTTAACGTTAATTGTACAAGAAACGTTATTACTGTTCGCACCAGAAACGTAACCAGGCTGTATCCAATGATTACTGTAGTGCTTAACACGAGAAAGGAGCTCTAAGGCGCCTTCAGAGCGATATATAGCGTCCTTAGGAGCCTTATAGGGTACAACTATATAAGCAGTGTCTTCAGGCCGTCTATCGGAATCCTCGACGAGTTCTGGTAAAGTTTCCTTCAGATAATTATAAAGCGGCGAAGGTTTCGTTAAGGACATTCGTCTTTTATAAAAAGGAGCATACCAAGCATGAATACCTGATGAGGTTCCCATTACTAAAGACGTTGTACCTGAAGGTTTAATCGCTGTTAAACGAGCCGCTGGATTTATTCCGAGTTTTTCAGCCCAAAAAAGGTTCGTTTCTTTTACGATTCGAACAGCTTCTTCTAAGTCGAGGCCGTTAGTGCCATTTTTTATAGAAGCTATTCCAGTTATTGAAACACCTAAGAGGCGTTCTTTTTCTACGTTCTTACGCCATTCAGGGCGTAAGTAGAAGAAGTCAGTATAAGCTGCCTGTAGAGTTCCGATAAAAGAAGCCGCTTCAGCTCGTTTATTTAATTCTTCTTGAGTTGGACTGTCGCCTATATAGCATTCGCTTAAATTACACATTGACATCGAAGGTAGCGAAATTTCGTGACACGGATTCGCTCCCCACTCAGGATCGTTTGTCCAAGAGAAACCTGGCTCACCAGATCCTGAAGCTCTTGTCATTCTAAAAACTTTTTCAAAAAGTTCTTTATCGGTAGATTTCCTATCAAGAACTGCAGAAATATTCGACATCGCTCTCTGAGGATTCTCGAGATACCATTCACCAGTTTTAGCTGTGAGCATTTCATAATCCCAAGGATCAAAAAGAGCTATCGTTGCTGAGCGACGAATCCCACCCGAAAGAACTGCTTCCGCTATATAACATTGAATGTCAAAGACTTCAATAGGTTTTAATTTTTCTCCAGGTTCTTTCTTTAGAAAGATATTCTCTATATTCAGCAAGCATTCACGTAGAGGTTCCGGCCCTGGGGCTTTACCTCCAGATGTTTTCAGCGGAGATCCTTTCGGCCGGATGTCCTCAAAATTAAATTTCGGTCTTGGTCTCCCAAAGAAATAAGCTTTCAGTAAAGTTCGTACAGCTTCTGACCAACCAACTCTCGAGTCTTGGATAACGTATTTTCTATCTCCTCTCGGAATTTTGATTGTCGGCAACTGAGCCACGTGTCTCATTTGAACTGAGAAGCCTACACCAGAACCTCCTAAAAGAAGGAACATCGTTTCAGAAATAGCTCGGTAATCGTCAATGGAGACGTAACTGCAGTTAAAAAGTCTCGATGGAGAAATTTCTATAGCTTTGCCAGCGAACTGTAACGATCTCATCGACGGAACTACTTTTTTAGGCAGGACGTATCTGGCGAATACGTCATAGATTTCATCGCTGTACTCTGGAAACTTTTTAGCGTGCATCGAAGCCACACGGGTTATTATTTCTGTCCAGTTCTCGCGTCTCGTTCCGTTATGTCGAGCATATTTATCATAGATGACAATATCACTCATTAAATTTTTTGTCATTCAATCTCCTTATAAAAATAATGCAAAATCTTAGTTACTTTCCCGTTCTTTTCAACGGGAACCCTTTTCATTTCGACTACCCCAGCTTCTGTCAAATCCTCAATAGCTTGATCTAACTGAACTTTCCTCAAGTTATGTCTCTTCATTAGAAGAGCTCGAGGAATACCAGCTTCACCAGCATCTTTAATCCACTTACGAACTTTTAACGTTAAGGAGTTCGCTTTTCCGGATAAGGAGATATCGTCTATTGTTCCTATCGAAGAAGTCATCGTGTACTCTAAGATATCAATGGCCATCTTTAGATCGTCTAAGTGAATATAATGATCGTTATCATAACGTTGAGCGGCCAGGATTAAAGCGAGTTTCAATATATGAATCGATTTTCGATTATCTCGGTGATCAGATTCACCACGAGCCGCTTTCTCTCGAAGAGCTATAATATCCTTCTCGTACCATTCGTCATAATAATCATTAGCTTCTTTATCTAAGGTAAACTCGCCGATTTTAGTAGTCATTAACCAAAGAAGGCGCTCAGCCATTTCGTCAGTAGAAGGAACCTCATTAGGGATTGACGGCCTGGGAATAATCCTGGAAGCCTGATTCTCTTCAACGATGACACAACGGGACATAAAGCCACCACCGAACGCCTCTGGTGGAATAGTCTCTCGTAAAGCGTCCGGAGTAGTTGCTCCCCATAGTGTTGTGTAAATGTTCTTTAAGGTTGTCGTTCCACGAGCTATTGTTGAATCGGTATCGAAGTCTTTACAATCGTAGAAGTCAGTTAATTTATCAATTAGGGTCATATTATACTGAGCTCTATTTATTAGAGTCGTTAGTTCAGAGACTCTAAGGATTAAGTTAGCATTAGTTTCAAGTTCTTCTCCTGAGCTAAGACTCTTCTTCTTATTAGCCATTGACGCAAACATCTGTTCAGGAGTTGCTTTACCCCTAACTATAGGTACTTGTCTCCGGAACTTTAAAGCGTCGTTTTGAACCTTATCAAACATCGTCGTCTCAATTTTATCAAAGCGAGTTAAGGCTGTTGACTTACGGCAAATAGCCGGTGGAGCCAATAAGATAATAAAGAAGTTCGGATAAAGTCCATCACCAAAACGTACATGGATCTCTCTTTGAAAAACGGCGGAAAGGCCAGCAACTGCTGTCCAGAAAGCGAAAAGGTTCGTCGTTTCAAAACCTATTGTATGCCAATAAAAGTCGTCAATGAATCCGTTACGTGGCCACATTGAACGCTTAAAGAGATCTTTATACTTAGGCGACTTCTCGAAATAGGTTAAGCCAGCCGAATTAGTTTCATACCAAGGTATTGGTGGATTTGCTGAGGTGTACTTTACCTTACTCAATTTTTGGATCCTTATAGAAAATCGAAATAAAGCTGACCTTCCTCGTCAGGTTCTTTAGATTCTTTTTCAATATTATCATTAGCAAGTCTTCCCTCCTTCAGTAGGTATCGTAAAATAAGTTCTTCTTTTTCACTGAGCTCGTCTAAGTTTAACCCAAGTTCATTATAAGCTATTTCGTAATCAGAAAGTTCGCCCTGTTCTATCTCGATAGGATCTGGCCGATTACAGCATGAAATATATGACGGTTCAGATTCTAGCCAGTGTGGGCCATAATTAAAATAAGTAGGCAAAGGGTCCATGACCCTTAGACAATTTTTACAGATAAGCATTAGTGTTTACTTCCTTTCTTAATTTCTAAAGTTTCTAGATCGATTGAGTCCATCTGTCCCCAAAAGGTTCCTATTTCAGCGTCAATAGGTACACGAAACTTATAATTATTAAGTTCAATTTCCCTATTCATTACTTCTTTAATAATCTTTGCTGCTTTCTCGAGTTCATCGTTCGGTATTTCGAAGACTAACTCGTCGTGGATCTGTAGTAAGATTGCAGTCTTCAAATTAGCTTCTTCGAAGGCTTTATCTAATAAAACCATTGTCTCGATCATAAAGTCGGCCGCCGAACCCTGGATAGGAGAATTTAATGCCTGTCTAAGAATCGAATTAACTGGACCCAAAAGAGTCCTGACTCGACCGTAACCGTTAATTGAAATCTTTTCTTCTTTCGCTAAGGTCTGAACTTCTTCTACCCAAACTTTATACGAAGGGTGAGCTTCCATATAATTAGTTACAGCTTCTTTGAAGGCTCTTAACGTTAACCCTGAATCAGGAACAGCCGTTACGACATTAGAATAAATCCCGTTATCTGATCCACCGTAGAGGATTCTACCGAACATAATCATTTTAGAAACTTTCCGATAAGAACTCCACCTGGGGTCATCTTTATCGATCTTAAAGAACGTCCGTGTATTCTCGTCGTGCATATTTTTTCCAGCCTCTAAGAGCTCGATAAGTTCTTCATCACTGAATATTCTTGCACCTATATTTACCTCCAAGTTCCCATAGTCAACTGACATTAGTTGAGAACCTTCCGGAGCTCGGAATACAGATCGAATATGAGTTCCGGTTTCTCCGCTAGGATACTGTTGAAAGTTAGGATTCTTACTGGAAAAACGACCAGTTGCTGTGCCAGTAATTAAAAACGACGGACGCATACGACCATCAGACCAAGTAGGAAAATTCCAAAAAGATTCTTTCAACTTAGAAATCTTGCTATACTCGATTAGGGCTAAAAGAAATTCCTTTGTTTCCATTAACTTCTTTTCTTCTTCGTCATGTCTCACCTGCCTTCGCTTTAGAGATCTAATAGCTTCTAATCTTAAATCAATAGCAACCACGTAACGAGTTAAGGCTTTCTTATCTACCGCCGACTGATCTCCCTTTTTCGTCCTTAACGGACGATATTGACTCACTTTATAAAGAGGTTCAACCTTTAAAAGATCTTCAATCTCTTTAAGGGCTTTATACTTTTTCGATTCTTTCGATTTCGGCTTAACGTTCGTCGGTTCCTTATTGGTTCGAGAACAAACCTGGACTTTCTTACAACGGGGGCAACGAATAGCTAGCTTCGAATCAACTCGTTCGAAGTCATAGAACTTTTTCGTTACCTTCCGACTGCATACAGAACATTCGTATTGATAGTTATAAGCCTTTGAGCTATAGAGCTTTAATTCATCAGCGAACTTTCCTGTCCAATTAGGAGCTTTCTCACCGTAAAGAATATATCGTAAATGATCTCCTGAATTGAAGTTAAAACTTTCCGGTAAGTCCTTAAGGGACTTCAATTTCCTTAACGTCTTTAGGTAGCGATCAGAAACGTAACGATGCCATTCCGTTATCTTATTCGGATCCGTTAAGACTCCCTTAGCGTGCATCTTTATAATAACTCGAGCGGCTTTCATCGCTCGATCGTAAATTTCAGGAAGTCTTGAGAAACGAGAGTCTCGTTTAATTAGGTTATTCAAATGATTCAACATTGAATTTCTAATTTGATAAAGAGCTATACAGTCTCGAGCATTATAGCGACGCATTTCGAGCTGATCTGTTTCAAATATTGAAACTTTCTTATTGATGAAGCTCTCTTTCCAATAAGGCATTTTTCCATAAATCGAAGAAATTAAGCCAATATTATGCTGTTGTGCCGGATCGATTGTATGATGAAGAATCATTGTATCGTCGGTATAGGATTCTAACGGAAAGTCCCAACCTCGATAACGTAAGAGCGGTATATCATAACCAATTCCGTTTTGGGCTATGAAGGTGCACTCCTTAAATAATTTTTCAAGAAGATAACGCACATAATTCCAGGACTCAGGGTCCCAGTACTCAGATCCACCTTTATCTCGAAACGGAATAACTATTGCGTCGTTTTCAGACCAAGCGAATCCTATGACGACTATCTCGGCGTATTCAAGGTTCAATCCCGTAGCTTCAATGTCTAAGCCTAATCTCCATTTATTCTTAATGGCCTCTTCGACGAAAGTTTCAACGTCTTTTAAGGTCGGTTCCAGAATGAAGTTCTCTTCAATCGGTTCATAACCGTTATAATAAATATCAACAGCTTTCCGGATATCAGCGGCGACGAAGAAACCTTTCTCAAGGGATTCATCCATAAATAGGTTATACGGTTTCTTTATATCTTTGAAATTTAAAGTCGGAATAACAATCATTGTTCGATCTTTTCTTTTTACTTCAAAAACTGAACCACGAATCTTTAGAACTTTCCCTTCGATGCCGAAATTCTCCATACATTGCTGACCCATAGCCAAAACGACTTTAGGTCGATGCTTCCGTTCTATCTCGAGCCAGCGATCTTCTCCGGAATCGGAAAAAAGAAACTCAATGGCGAAGTCTTCTTTAGGGAAGCCGGCGTTATAAAGTTGATGCCATATATAACGCCCATTCCCGTCTTTAAAGTTTCGCTCTTTGTCTCCAGTGGCTGGAATATCGGCCAATATTAGGAATTTGGCCATACATGATCCTCTGGTTTTAATTTCTTATTAAGCCAAATCCAAACCGAATCACCCATTATAGAAGAAATTTTACCAAGACTTAGTAAAAAAATAATAACTTCTACAACGTAAAAAATATCAGAAATGTATACAATTAACCACTCCTTAAATGTTTTATATTTATTTATTCTAAAAAAAATCATTCATCCTCCTTAAAGATATCCCGTGGAGTCATTGCTCCGTAACGGTAAATATCCTGCTTCTCTCTCCCAGTCTTCTTAATGAAAAGAAACTTAGGTATTCGTTTTACTAAGTAACGCTCTTTGAGGAATATATTCCTCCGCTTTTGAAGATAACGATAGAACTTCTGCTGACTTACGTTCATAAAAATATAAGCCTCTTGAGAAGGTCTATACGAAATTCTTCCTGTTTCGATATCGTAAATTTCATAAAACTTTTGTTTCTTGTCCCAAGGTTTCTTTACTGTTATCCAGTGGGGACCATCGGAGGCCCGAAGATGATCGGGCCCCGAAATGTCCTGTATATCCTGGACTTTTTCATTCCAAACAGTCCAGACGTACTTCATTTAGTTAGACCATTACAGCTTTCTTAACTACAGCTCTCATTTCTGACTCTGGATCATCTTTATAAGCCCTCTCGTGCTTAATAAGGATTCCTCCAGTAGTTCCTTCGAAGTCTTCAGCGGCGAGCTGGCCAGGATTTGCGGCCTGAATATCGAAGGCTTTAAGGTAATCCCTAAGAAGTTTATTCATAAAATCAGCCGATCTTTTTGGGTCGTTATCGTTCGCCAGATAAATCGTCGAGAAGATAACCTGATCAATCGGATCGAGGAAGTTATCAGTATCGATAGGTTCTCCAGAAGGAACTGTATCAAGAATCTTGAGGGAAAGATCGATCTTATTCCTTCCGTTCTTAGTCACTCCTTCCTTAGCCTTAATTACTTCAACCAAGAATTTTCCTTCCGGATAGAGCATGTCCTGATAATCTTTCATTGTGTCTACGTCTACTACAAATGCCATAAAATTTTCTCCTATTGCTTTTTATTTTTTCTTAAAGATTCAACGAATCTTTATTTCTGTTTTAAAACCGTCTGAACTTTTTCATAAATGAAAGTGAAATCAACGTCCTTCATTTCTCGAGGAAGTTCAACCCTTGACTTAGCCGTTCTCTTATTCTCGTCGAGAGCATAAGTCATGAACTCGACTCGTTGACCTCGTGCTTTCTTGACCATATAAAGATTAAAATCGAACTCGTAAGCAATCTGGTCGGCGTAAGAACCAGCGAAGTTAAATGAAGGAGTTAATACTTCAGTCAATTTATCTTCTTTAGCTTTTTCTCCTACTGAACAGATCAAGTGATAATCCATCTTTAAGAAAGCTTCAACGATCTTCGAGATTCTCGTTTTCAAAGTGCCCCAATGGTCAAACTCTGGTTTATCCTTACCAGCATCGTCCATAATTTCATCAAGGAGCATCTTATTCAATTTCCATACCGAGTCAATACAGATAGTTTCAATGTCCTCAAAACCATTAACTTTCTTTCGGGCATCATTTACTATTTGCATAACGGTATCAAATACCGCTTCATCGTCCTGCAGGAGATAATACGGTATCTCCTTATTGGCAAGCGTCAGAACGCCATCTTCTGCGGCAATAATAAAAGGTTTAGGGGCAGTTCCCATAAAACGAGTCTTTCCTGAATTGTGAACCCAGAAACCGTTAGCAAGGAAATTCCGATAAGGATCAGCCATAATAATATCGTAAACTTCTTCTTCTTTTATTTTCTCGATTGAAACAATTTTATCGAGTTTTACAATATTTGGATAACTAGGCATTTCCCTGTATCTGAGGTGCAACCGCGCATGTTCTTCTACTGTTAAAACTTCCAGATTTTTCGGATCATTATTATTATGGTTAAAGTCTTTATGATGAATATGAACTCCTGCCGGTAGATACTTTAATTTTTTTGCTTTCTCCAGATCGGTTTTAACAATCTTAATAAACTCTTCCAAGGGAATTTCATTGAGAGCTGCTTCATAAATAAGAACAGGAAGGTTTATTCTTTTATAAGTTATTCCGTTAACGGTATGGTTTTTCCCGTTTGGGTGGTACTTAACGCCGTTAACCTCTGGTGTATATAAAGTTTTTGCTATGCGCCCTTTTACCTCTTTTCCATAAAAAGTATAGATTCTATCCCCTACGTTTAGATTTTTTAGTTCTTTATAACCGGATTCTGTCCTAAAAGGATGCTCCCCAGTTGCATCAATAGTTTTTCCCGACTCTGTCTTTAGACGATACGTTGTATCAATGCCTTTAGGTATAATAGCCTCTATCTTGTTTTCGATAACTTCGTTATTTTCATTGACAGATTCTATAAAAGTTGCGATTGAAGCATCCCAACGCCCATAAAACTTTTTATAGACTTCTTTTAAAGTTCTACTCTTTTTTTCATGCTTACTTCCTCTTCGCACATTAAGCTTAGTTGCGCCTGAAAGACAACCAGGCTTACCCCAGAGGAGGATATTCAATTTCTTATCCCCCACCTGATCTGTTCTTTTTACACGGGTAGACCAATCCCGTCCTACTCTTTTACGCATTTACGTTTTCTCCTTAACTGGTTTTTCTTTTTCAACCTGGTCTTCGAAATTTACGACATAATCGTTTAATCTTTCAAAAAGATCCATAATCTGAGGCGTTGTTAATGTTAAAATATAACTATCGCCTTCGATGGTATGCTTCCCAGTAATCGTTACCATTCTTCCCTCCTTATAATATTTATTGTTTCTTCTATTATTAAATCTACGATTTTAGGATTCAATAGTTCAAATAAATCTGTCGGATCTGATGATAAATTATAATCATCAGCTAAGTAAATATAGGTATCTTCTAAGAAATCTCCGTCAGGGGGGGAAGTCTCAGTCCCCTTTTCTTCCGGATAATAAATTCCAATAACTACTAATTCGTAAGTAGTATCAAGGAATTTAAAATCCAACGAAATCATTTTCTTTTCGGATTCGTTCATTCGGTGTCTCCATATATTTTTAGATCGAGCCAGTTGACAAACCTATTAAAATGCTTAGCGATATATTTACGATAAATAAATGAAACCATTAAAAACCCTAAGAAAAGAGGCCATAAAAAGCCGGTAATAGTCGCTAGCAAGACAGCCGGTTCCTCGTCAAATAGGCTTATGTGTCTATTACGGAGAGTTACTAAAATACCTTCAAGTATTCCAAAAAATACGCCTATGATAAGATACGCTATAAAAAAAATCATAACTTCTCCCCCTTAGTTTCGAAGAACAAACGCCGCAAAGGGTAATAAATTTTTTCTACTAACTTGTTTGTAAAAACATTAGGTTTTATATAATCATCAAATTCCGGCTTTTCTATACCAGACTCAGCGACAATAACTCTACTTAGTTGTGCCGAACTCCGTACAAGTTTTAGCATCATTTCTATCTCTTCTTTAGTATCAAGTCTTAGATAGATATACGGAATCTTTTTTAGATCATCATTATCTGACGATTCATCAATAATAACATCAATATCCATTATACTTTACTCCTTTTCTCTAATCGAGTCTAAAATTATTCCCTCCAACTATCATAAATTTCTATACTGTTTTTATCTAAGATAATCGGTACACCTATTTCTTCTTGAAATGATAAAATATTCAGTGGATTAAGCCAAATACAAATTGTACCTTCGTGGGTATCCACAGAAAAGTCATACTTATTTAATACTGGATATATTTCAATAAATTTCTGTGGGAGATCTTCCAAGCTTGGACAAATCAATGATGATATCGAAAATTCAAAACATTTTGTCATTTTACATTATCTCCTTAAAAGAGTCAAGTACGATCCTGGAGCTAATCCAAGGATCTAATTCAAAGTTCGCCGGAGGAACCTCCATTGAGTCAATTTCAGAGCAAAAACTATGATAAGGACAAAGGCGATTATAATTGAAGCAATTCTCGTTTTGGCTCCTGAATCTTTCCTGCACCGTAGCGTTTCCAGCTTCTATGTCTAAGAGAGCTGAAGCTATTTCCGAGGTTAAATCAGCATAAGATAATAAGGTATCTTCAATATCTGTTTCACTATATGAAACAATAGCTGAGCGAATTACTTCAGTATTAACTCTTCCAGATTTTAATTCACGTCCGTAAATTACATCAGTACGCCAGCCGGTAAACTGTTTCAGCCAAAAAGGTTTATTCTGAAGGACGGCGGCGATATAAAGTTTCGGCTGATCCGAGTAAGAATAAAGCTGAAGCGTTCTTGAAGCTGATCCTCCGGTTGTTTTAGTGTCTGAGATAAAGACTTCTTTTGTCTTATTATCCAGTAAGACTCGATCCCATCGGACAGTCATTTTATAACCGTTCGGGAGCTCCAATTCGGCCTCTTCTTCAACAGCGAGGACGGTACAGTTCTTTCTGTCGTACTGCCCAAGTTCTTTTTCCCAAGCCTTAAACATCTCGAGGGCCTTTGGGAATAGATGAGTATTCCCACTAAGGAAAGCTCTGAGTTCTATTAAACAGGCGTCAAGATCCATTCCGAGGTAGTAAAGGGCCTGAGTTTCGTGGATGGCTGAGCCGAGATTCAGGGCATCAGTTGACTCCTTCGACTTAAAGCCCTTTAGGTATTTAAAGGCCCACTTCCTGGGACAGGTTTTATAAAGAGAGAGCATCGAGCGCCCGTGAGGCGATTCTCTCATTTCTTTTTTCATCTAAAGAGCCTCCCCGAGCCAATCAAGCATTGCTTTTTTTGAAGATAGCTTATAGAGCTTTTCAGCTCTATGTTCTAATAACTTATCAAGCGTTGCTATTGTACCGGAATAGCTCTCCCCGTTAAGACCTACAAACTGAAAAAGTTTTCCGGAGGTAGTATTAAAGCCAACTTTCGTTAAAAAATAACGATTTTCCTCGAGAAATTCAGTACCAATAAGATTGATGTTATCAGGGTTTATGTCTATAAGCTCCTTTGCTCCCTCAATAGAAATTTTAATAGCTTTTTTATTTTTCCGGATATCTTCCTGGCAACTCGAACAGACAGGCATGTCGTTCTTAATAGACAGTTCCCCAGTAAATCCCGAACAAGGTTTAAATTCGTTATTGTCCCAATGACACTTATCTGGTATAAGAGTCAATTCGGGTTCATACCAGAACCAGAAACCATTATCGATATCTAAATGAATGGCATCACCGTTTATACTCTTAATAGTCGTAATTTCTCCAGCGTATTGAAACATATCGTCAGCTGGAGGATTTGAAAGATCGTCAAATACTGTCAAATCATCTGCAATTTTAATTTTATCTCCTACTTTAAATTTCATTTTCGCTCCTTTAATAAAATAATTTCATAACAATCCAGACACCAACTACTAACGGTAAAAGGTACGTAATGACGCTTACTGTAACAAGCATTACAACAGTAATGATTCCTTTTAGAGTTTCCATTCTTTTTCTCCTTTTAAGTATATAATACATCAAGATTTATTGAATTCTCGCTAAGTTCGATATAAATGAAGTCCTGAATTTCCTCGAGTAAGGCATATTCTTCAGGCGTTCGATCTGAGCTCTTTAGAAGAGTTCTTACATAATCTTTAATTGAGTAAAGAGCCGAGAAAGCTTCATCGGTTAAAACTAAACGCTTTAAGAATTCCAGCTCGAAATGATCTTCTGAATCGCATTCGTATTTAAGTTCGATTTTCATTTTATGTCTCCTCGTAATCTTTACAGGCAGAAATATGTTTCGAGAACTCCTTATCTGTGTTATCTGTAGTATGGAGCATTGCAGTGCTTTCTTCAAAACACTCTTCAAAATGTTTACACGTTCCGCATTCTCTTTTTTTAGGAAACTTAATTATTTTCACTTATTATATCCCCCCATTTCATACCAGTATGACGTTCAAGAAAATCTTTAATAACTTCTATACCCCAAGTGTCTGTATCTACACAGTCTAATATATGATATATGAAATCTAAAGATTCTTTATATTTCTCTTCAAGTTCTTCAACTTCATAAGGATCATATCTATAACAGTCTGAATCGGCTTTCTCTATCAACGGTTTATATATTTTATCTATGTTCATTTTATTTATCTTCTCCTATCAAAGAAACCAATACCATAGCCAATAACCAAACCTATAGCAAAAAATACAGCTACTAACTGAATTGTATTCATTTCAAAACCTCCTTTAAGGCATCTTCAAGAGCTTGCTCCTGAGGAGTAAGATATTTGGTTGATTGGTAAGCAACAAAAATAAATGCCTTCCAATCTTTATCAAGATCAGAAACAAAAATATTAGTAGGCTCAAAAGTTATAACCAATCTTGGCTCAGGTATTTGTCGATTCCATCCCTCCACTGCTCTATACAATAAAAGGGGATAAAGTGAAGTCTTTTTTAAACCATTAAATGAGAAATAAATTTTATCTCGATAGTAAACATTCCGATCAGTATATCCAAACCCTTCTGCCAATTGAACAAGTCGTTTGATAAAATCTTCTTCATTCATTCTTTAACTCCTGCTGGCATCCAATCGGTATAAGCCTTTTTAATCTTAACATCTGATAGTATAAGTAATGTAGGTTTTGCCATTTCCCATTTACCATAAAGATCAAATACACTTATCCAATTATTATTTATATAAATGCAGTTGTTATCAATATGACGTATCCCTATAATTTTTGTTATGAAAGTAGAGCCTTTTTTTCGAAACAAATAATCAAAAAACTTTTCCGTTATTTCTTCTGCCTTAAACGGACGATACTTATCTTCAGTGATTTCTTTATAATGAAGATAAGGCATTAACGTTATATCAGAGGTCGTATTATTCTCCCACTCTCCTTCACTTGTATAATCAACAGCATAACAAGAACCATCAGAATTTTTAACAACGACATATCTTTTTAATTTATTATCACATTCCTTATTCCATACATACATCTTCTTTACTTTTGATCTATCTATCATTTTAAGTTCTCTCCTTTCTCAGCAATCAATTTAAGCCATTTATGGCCAACATCGCTGATAGTATCGCCATAGACATAAAAGTCTTCAAGTGAAAAATCGTCTGGAAGATAACGTGGATTAGGATACATAATCCAATAAGGTTTTAAGGCTTTATAGGAACCAATCTGCCAATAAGGATTTAGGCCATCTTCCTTAAAAGAATAACCTGATTTCGTTAAGATAGGTCTAATTGTTAAACCATCAAGAACAATAGATTCATTCATAAAATCTAATTTTTCCATAATTTATTTCTCCTTTATTTAAAATATAGGGAAGGCAGGACTCGAACCTGCTATAGTGAATACCATATCAAACATCACACTCCCCTACACCGTCTTTCCGGCTGTCAAGTCTTAGTTTCAAGTGTCTTTGACTTCTTCCACTTCTTTTGGTTTTTAAGGTTCACCAATAACCTTTATTACGGCTAACAGGCATGACCCTGCATCTCCCTGGCGTCAAGGGCGTTCTACAATTTTGAACTATAGCCGTATTTTAATTAACTTTTTAATTCGTTAGTTCGTTAATCGAGTCAATAAACGTCTCAGCTAATTCTGAAAAAATATCAAATACGCCAATTCTTTCACCTTTTTTGTCAAAGAGGGTATAAAGAAAATTTCCTTCAACTTTAGTACTTTCATAAGATTCATAGTAAATAGGTTTTTCCGGTCTTGTCGAATAATAATGTTGAATTGAGTCAGTTATACTCATTACAGCGTTTATATAAGTACTAAAAGTTTCTGTCTGATTAAGTAGGATACCTTCGTAAGTATCACCTTTAGAAGATTCATAGATTTTAAAATCTTTAAACTTGAAAATTAAATTCTTCTTCTCAGGATCGTAAAGAAAGTAGCCTTCCTTTAAAAGCTCTTCATGGAGTTTCTTTAAAG
>Ga0190310_1000366_pt1 | contig 15697 bp, 12 predicted proteins | sample 48700778_MG_FD_165059 | JGI IMG/M metagenome (GOLD analysis project Ga0190310, IMG submission 165059) | Hydrothermal vent sediment bacterial communities from Southern Trench, Guaymas Basin, Mexico - 4870-07-7-8_MG | ecosystem: Environmental > Aquatic > Marine > Hydrothermal vents > Sediment ... | reverse complement strand
CATAGAATTACCAAAAGAAATCAATGCATTTAAAGGATTTTCTGGTGGTCTAAAAGTTCTTTCACCAAATTCCCAATTTGTTATACTTTCAAAAGTTGAATAATAAATTCTTCGAGCTTTTGCTTCAATAAGCATTATCTCATTTATAGACTTAGCTTTCATTACTTCCTCTTCACATTCTCTTAATGCTAAAATTTCTTTTTCATACTCTCTTTTTTCAAGAATTCTGTGAATATTATGAATTGCAGAAGCAATAATTTCTTTAGCTAAATAAAGTCTTTGAGAATGATTTAAATAATGTTCAACTTGTTTTACTATTACTGTGCCTGAAATATTGATCTCTCGTGGATAAAAACTACCAGTGTAATATCCATAATAATTGAAAAAATGAAGTAAAATACTATTCTGAGACAGAAAATTTATAAGCTTTGTATTAAGAGCGGTTTCTCCAAAAAGATAAATCTGTTCTACTTGTGTGACAGGAATAAACCTTCTTCCTTCAGAAGTAGTTAAACATAGTGTATTTTCTTTTCTTTCAAGTTTTCCAGAAGAAAAAATATAAAAAGTCCTCATCTTTAAATTCCTGTAAAAATTTAGCTATAACAAAATTCGTAATAACTACATTTTTTGCAGTATTTTACTTTTATTGGAGGAGGTAAAGGAGATTCCAAAATTCGATTTATATCTTTTTTAAAATTTTCAATTATTTTTTTATCTTCTTCAGTAAACTTAACTTCAATTTTTTTAAAAATTTTGGGATAATGGATAATTCCTGAAGAACAATTTATTCCCAATTCCTTTAATTTATATATATAAAATTTGACTTGCCATATATGAGCTGGTTCTAATTTCCTTGACTTCTTTACTTCATGAACCACTATGCCATTTTTTGTTTTTATAAAATCTATTTTTATATCTCCAAGTTCTAATTCTTTATGTTTTTCTTTCTTAAAGGTTTCTTCATTTATTAATTTACCAAGTTCCACATACTCAGAATATTTTTCAAAACTTATTTGATGAGAAAAAAGCCAGAGTTTCCTTTTACACACTACATAATAAGCTATCTGCGTCCCTGTAAAACTTTCTTTAAGCATTTTTAAAAATTCAATTTTATTAAATTTTAGAAAATCTTTTTATTAATTTTTTCGGATGTAGTTTAGAATAGTTTAAACTTGACAAATAAAATAAAGTTTATTTAAATATAAAATTAAAAAACTTGTTAAAAAAGATATATTAGATATTATTTAAATTTCGGATTATTGAGTGTAAAGAGAGATGTAAAAATGAAAATAAATAAGAAATTAAATAGTATTATCGAAAAATTAATTGATTTTGATAATATTGGTGTAGGATTTAAAGTAAAATTCAAAGATAGAGAAAATAAAAAGATTTATGTGCTTACAGAAAATGAAAATGGATATTTATTGGAAATAAAAAAAGGAAATAGATCTATTAGAATAAACCTGAACTTCTCAGAAGATTTACAAAACCAAGAGAGTTTATCAGATGAAGATAAAAGAATATTTTCTAAACTATTTGACCAGCTAAACAGTAATCAAGTTGATAAAATATCTATTAGTGGTCTCAGGTTAAGGAATCCGATTTTAACAGCATCCATAGGACAATCAATAATAGCAAATGTTTCAAAGCAGATTTCGTCGGAAGACAGGGTAGAATTATACCGTCTTTGGAAAGAAAAGAAACAAAAATTTGAGGAGAAATTCCAAAATATTGTTATCAACATAATAATTTCGCAATTAAAAGATAAATTGGAGTCTACCGATCTGCCCACTCCTATATTCCCAACAAGCGTGGCTTCAAGTGAAATACCAAATTATTACATTTGCGAACCTCAAGAAACATACACATTAGCTACAAAAATAGAACTTTTCAATAAATTAGCTGAATCAATTTGTGGCAGATGCGGGCAGAAGCTTTACGGTTTATATGTACCTGAAGAAGGGATTGAAATAAAAGAAATCCTTAAAAGCTATATTCCTGATTTCTATAATGTAAATATTGGTAGTATTGCTGGAGTAGGAAAAATAAATCTGAGCGAAATAGGACCATTTGAATATATGTTTTATCTCATCGACAAGGTTTTCCAAGAAATGTTTAAAGAAAATAAAATTCCTGATTATCATATAGAACTCTTTATGATTGAAGGAGTCGGTAGAAGAAAAAAATTCTTTTCCCACTATGTAACACCAAATCTTAATGAAGTGTTCTCTAAGTTGTATCATGGAAATGATAAATACACATCCTATGGAATTTCCAAAATTAAAACCTTAATATCATCATTTCTCGTTGAAACCTGGAAAATAGATAACAGTTTGAAGAATAACAATTCTGAAATTGCCCATGCGCATATTAATAGACTTCTGTATTTTATTTTCTGCCATAAAAAATTAGACATGGATTCAATTTTATTTCTGGAAGATTTAAAGATAAAATTAGGTGACACAACTCCAATTAGATATTTAGCGGAGGTAATATCATGGATGTAGAAAGAATTAGAGGCTGGGCTTGGAATGTTGCTAATAAACTAATTGAAGCAGGAGAAATAAAAACATTAGATAGATTTTTAACTGATTTAAGATCTGCAAATCTTCCACATGAATTTGCAAACACGATAATTAATAATATGACAGTCTTTAAGAAAAGTGGTATAGATGTTGGTGAGATCCCATTTGATTTACAATACTTTAGCAATATTACCGAATTTAAACAAGCAAAAGCTGTTGTTACAGCTACTATCTATAATGCGAAGATTCAAAGTGAAAGAAGGACTCAAAAAGAAGGAGGGCAAGAAAAATGAGGAGAGTATTAATTTCTATATTGGCAAGAGTAAAAGGGAATGTAAATGCAAATGGAACAGTTGGAGCTCTTACTGAGATTAAAAAATTTTTTACAACCGATGGTGAAACAAGAGTATATGTCTCCGGAAGATGTGTTAAGTATTGTATAAAACAAAGATTAAGTGAGAAAGGATTTGAACTTTCTCCTTTAGAAAGACCGAGAAGAGTTGTTATATCAAAAGGCAATCCGGTTCTGTACATTGATGATGACTTATTTGGTTTTATGATGGCAGAAGCGCCGGGTGAGGCAGCAAGAAGAAGATTTGCTCCAATAAAAACAGATGGAATTGTTGCTTTGAAACACTGTGAAATCACAAGAGATTTTGGTGGAAGATTCGATCCTACAGGAGTTCAGGATCCATCTCCATTTGAGGTAGAAGTTGCAGATTTTATCGGACAGAACAACTGGATTTTAACAGAAAATATTGGAAAATTTGAAGAGAATGAGATAACTGATGAAATTATTCAGAATTCTCCGATAGAACTGGAAGAAAAAGAAGAGAATGGAAAGAAATTCTACTGCCTACCTCTTGAACCATCTGATGATACCAAAAAAACTTACGGAAGAAAAAATAGATTAAAAGCTTTTCTGGAAGTATTGCTAAAGGAAAGATACGTATTCCCAAGATCTGCAACTAACTTACATCAACCACATTATTACTATGCTGTTATTCTTCTAACAGAGCGATTACTACCATTGTTTGCGTATGTTGACTATGAAGTTAAAAATGGAAAGGTCGTGCTCGATCTTGAGAAGATTGAGGCTTTGGTAAGTATGTTAGATAAAGAACGTCTCACAATACTCGATTTTGAACGTGTAATAAAGTCCGAGGATTCAGAAGGAGAGTCAGAGGAGTGGAAACAATTAAAAAATCTTGAATCTGTTAAAATTGTTACTACTCAGAAGATAGATGATGTGATAAATGAAATAATAGGATATCTAATTGGTGCTTAGGTATGGAAATTAAGATTAAAATTAGAACGCTAACACCATTATGGACAGGAGATGTTGATAGGAAATGTAGTAAAATCAAAGAAACCGGGATAATTGGTTCTCTTAGATGGTGGTATGAAGCTTTAGTTAGAGGATTTGGTGGTTATGCTTGTGATCCTACTTCTGAAAGAAGATGTGAATTAGATCAAAAGAGGTTCAAAAAAGCGATCAGAGAAGGAAAATCAATTCAGGAAGCTTTAGATGAGCAAATTTGCCCAGTATGTCAGTTATTTGGGTGTACGGGCTGGAGTAGGAGGTTTAGGTTGGAAGTAAATAGAACACAAACGAGGAAATTGTTCTTTGTAACATCACTGCAAACCAATCAATGGTGGCTTAAAAAGATATGGGAGAATCAAGATGAGGTCATATACGGAAATACATGTATAAAAGTAACTGCACCAGAAATTGCTACTAAAAGACTTTTGGCGATTATTTGGTTAATCTCGAAATATGGAGGGGTTGGTGCCAAGACTCATATGGGCTTTGGACAAATTGTAGTAGAAGGCTTAGATGAAAAGGAGATTAAAAAAGGGTTTAAAGAAATAAAGAAAAGTAAAAAAGATTGTCGTAGTAATCCATACTGGTATAACTTATTCAACTTTTTTATTCTCAAATTCAAAATTTACGATGATGATCCTGTTTTAAAGTATTATGTAGATAGACCGTTCTTCGTCAAGACATTAACATTTCCACCTGACTGGGGAGGTGAGTATATTCCGTGTAGTTTTGATATCAAGTATTATGGAAAAATCGAAGACAAGGAATTTGGACTTAGATACCACTTTAAAAAGAAGTTTGGTAGAGGTTTTGCTGAGGAATTATTTGGATATAGCAGAGGAGAAGAAAAGTTTGGAGGTCGTGTATTTGTAAGTCATTTGTATAGGGGAAACGTAGAAGACCCATTCTACTATCTAAAAATCTGGGCGTTTTTGCCACCCTCGTTAAACTCCCGATTACGAGACATTAAAGATGAAGTGAAAAACCACATTGAAGGAATATTTGAAAAATCGGAAATTATAGTGGAAGAAACTGGTGAAGATTTGATTAGGAGGGTGATAGAATGAAGTACGACATTTATACTGAGTTTTGGGAAAATGGGGGATTGAATGAAAAATTTAGAGAATGGATAGAGGACAGATGGACAAAAGTAAGAGATAATAGGGACATTGATTGGGGTAAAAAACCTAGGGAATTAAGAAATGTATTAGAGAACGATAGCGGTTTTTTCCACGATTTAGTCGTTAGGTTTCTACATAATAATGAAACTTTATGCCCAGTACTTTATGCAAAACTTCAAAGGATTCTTCAGCATTATATACAAATACAAAGAAAAGATTTAATAGATTTTATTCATTCAATTCTTTCAGGACAGATTAAGAGATACAGACGGGGTAGAAGTCCGATAAATAAGCTAAATTTAAGAGAAATTCCAAGAGAGGCCTACAAAGAATTTATAAAACAGCTCGAATATCGCAATGAAATTTTTGAATTTCTTCAAAAGAGAGAAGAGTTCTCTAATGTTTGGGATAACTTAGACTGCTTAATTTATCTGAAAATTAAATTTACACTTAATAAGCCTTATATTAGCAAAGATGATGAAGAATTTTACCCTATAGATAATCCGATTTGCAAAGAGAAAGTCTTTGGAGGAGTTCCATACATTCGTTCTACGATTTGGAAAGGTTCTCTAAGACATGTTAATTACAAATTTTTTATTGATAGGTTAGAAAAGGGAGATATCGATGAAAACAACTGGAAAGATGAGAGAGGTAAGCTGGTTAGACTATTTGGAAACGAAAAAGATAATTTAGAATTGTATGTGGATTATGTCCTCGCTAAGAAATTGGATAAGGAGAAGAAAGAACTAAAACGAGAGTTTGAAAATTTCTTGAGAAGTAAATATAAAATTAAAGATGGGAGGGCTGGTAGATTAATCTTCTTTCCAACCTTCTTTGATCAAATTAGTTTAGATGTAATTGCTCCACATGATAGAAAATCAAGAGCGATAACAAAAAGAGGCCCTATCCCGCTTGAAGTTGCAATAGGTTCAGGAGAATTTAAATTAATCTATTTACCTTTTGATATTATTGATGACGAAAGTAGGTTAAAGAAAGAAGTTAAAGAGGACTTAAAGTTTTTAAAAGAAACCATCCCAAAAATGATGCTTGAATATGGGTTTTCTGCTAAGAAAACGAGTGGATACGGAGTTGTGGAGGATGAAATAGAATTTTGGATAAATAATAACCACTACAAAGGCACGTTTAAGGAGTTTAAGGAAAAAATGCACGAGTTAATAAGTGGAATCGGTGATTAAAATGGCCATCAATAAGATTGACACTCTCAAGAAGTATAGGGCAATAATAATACTTGGTGAAATTGGTGCATTGCTTCATGATTTGGGGAAATTGGATGGGAGATTTTTAAAAAAGCACCGCAAAGACTTCAGGGATAAAGACTATGAACATGAAAAAATTATAGATTATGATAAAGACTCATTAAGCAATTTAGGACTCTTAGACCTTTTTAACACGCCTTTGAGCAACCTTGTAGCACCATTTATACCAGCTACTGATGAAATTCTAAAAACTTGGAATCTCGATTCAGTAATCTTAAAAGATATAATAGAGAAACACGGTGATGGAAAAATCAAGACGAATGAAAAGCTATTAGGATTTGTTAAACTCGCAGATAGAAAAGACTCTGCCGATGATAGGCTAATGCCTCTTGCTCAACAAAAGGGAAAAACTTGTCTTGCCTCTACTTTTGGTATAGAAATTGATGTGAATGAGGATGAACTCGAAAAATTAAGAAATAACTTTTATTTTAAGTTAGCTGGCGTGTGGAGACACGTTGGCACCAAGTTAAGTTCTAATACATCTCTCTTTTCATTCAGGGATAGCATTTTAATAGAATGGGGGTACACATCCAATAGCACTCCTGCCGAGACTAGGAGGGCTGCAAACGATGTTACGCTTTGGGATCACAGTTACGCAACTGCGTCGATTGCAAAAGCGTTAATGATTGAAGATATACTAAACAACTTTTCAACGTCTTTACCTTCCAACGCATCAAGACATTGGACTAAAAGGCTGCGAATTCTCGGTGTAGCTTGGGACTCATTTAAGATATACAAAGAAGCTCAAACTCTATCGGGAATAGCGGGAAGGGATTTACTTATAGAAGCAATAAGAAAAAGAGTTAAGACCTTGCTTGAATTTGAAATTCCAGTTGGTAATGTTATTTACAAAGATCATAACTTCATTTGTTTTCTCGTTCCAGGGAATTTAGACTTGATTTTTGAAGAAATTAAAAAGATGCTAATATCCGAGATAATGGAGCTTAGTAATGGAAGTATTGTTCCATGCATCGAATTAAGCGATCCAAATCCATATCCCAGTAAGATAGTTGTTCAGACTCTAAATAAGTTACAAGCTAAAATTAAGGCTCCGTTATTATTAGAAAGTTCTTTAGATAAAGTAGGTTGGATTAAAGAGTGGAGAGGCGTTAAGAACAGAGAGATTTGTGTGGAATGTGGCAAGAGGCCGAGGATAAAGGGTAAAGATATTTGTGAGTGGTGTCAGAGGCTGAGAATTGAGGGGGCTAAAGCAAGCGTTAAAAAACAAAATGGGATTTTTGAGGAAACTGTATGGATCGATGAAATCGCAGATGAAAATGGAAATGTTGCTCTAATCTATGGATTCATCCCTCTTGAAAGGTGGTTAGATGGAACTTTATTGAAAACATTATTAATAAAGTCTGTAAGTGATATCATCGATCTAAATAGAGAAGTTGGTAAAAACAAAGTTAAGATTTGGGAAAGACCAGAATACATATCAATCAGAGAGGATATAAAAAAGGGAGGATTCCCTAAGATCAAAGAAATGTTAAGTGAGTTTCTTTATCAAATCAATAAAGAAGGTTATGAAAAAGCAAAACAAGAACTCCTTAGACCTTTCTTAGCAGATGAATTACGCTTGGAGATTAGACCTATGATTGAAGACATATACCTCTCTCTAAGATCAAGAATTGGAACTGACAAACCAAAAGATTGGGCAACAGGTTTATTTACAAAACCTCCCTCCCCCTCTCGTCTAAGTAGAATCTGGAGAGAAACTTTAGGTTTTGTCAATTCATTGGTTAACGAAGCCCGAAATATAGTAAAAAAGTCCACTGGTGGATGCTGTCTGCGAATGAAAATTGAACCAGAGTTTATGGATGACGAAACAAGAAAGTTCTTTGAGGATAAAAGGAACAAATATCAACCGTACGAACTCGTTGAACTAAATTTTGATATGCCTCTTCCAAAAATGGACGTATATTGGGATGGCGAGCATTTTAATACGACACTCAGAATTGAAAACTACGTAACAGCCCATCAAGCGGAGGGTTTACAGCAAATTTTAAAAGAAAAGCAGGAAAAAATCAGAGCAGCATCTAAAAAACTAATAAATTCTATACTAAAAATAAAAATAAAAGATAGAGGGAAAGATAAAATAACCGAAATTAAAATAAGAAACATAGATTTTGAAGAATATTTGCCTTTCAGAAAAATTATGGTTTCCCCAAACCGACTTAAGATTCTTGTCCCAGCGAATTTAGCGTTAAAAATTATACATGGATTTTTGAACAAATATAACAATAGATTTAGTAAAGTTCGTGGAAGATTATCCTTTAATCTTGGGATTATGTTTTTCAAAAGAAAATTCCCGCTTTTTGCAGTCATGGACGGTGTTGGGAGATCTATAGAATCACTCACATCAGAACTAAACAGAGAAGATGGGTGGAAAAGATTCAAGGTTACAAGCATAGACGACTCAGAAATAAAAGTGGTGGAAATTAGCAACGATGTGAAGGAGAAAGTTTCAACAGAATTCGGCTCGTGGATAAATGTTTATAGGTGGAACGTTTACCGAAAGTTAGGAGATGACAGCGAGGATTTATATCATCCAAACTTTATTGTAACAATTGCCCCTGGAGACGAGGAAACTTATTTTGAAATTATCTTGAAAGAAAAAGACGTTGCAATTGTTAACGTGAAAGATTTAGATGGGAAAATAATAGAGATCGTACCAAATCTATTCGATTTTCAGTTCTTTGATTCAACAACGAGGAGGTTTGATTTGGCTTTACCAAGAAAACATGAATTGCTTGGAGAATCTAGTCCAAGACCGTATCTTTTGGAGGATGTCGAAAAAATAATCGAACTCTGGAACGTCCTCAATGAAAGACTTACAAGGACACAGATTAAAAAACTTGAATATGTCTGTGCAAATAAAATTAAAGAATGGGAATTAAAAGGTAAAAACCTTCCAGAGGATTCTGAATTTAAAGAGTTCGTTGTTTCTTCTGTTGAGAACATTTGTGGAAGATTAAGCGAAGGTGATAAAAGAATTATAATCTCGTCAATCCTATCCGGTATGTTTTTCGACGTTATTGAGCTGTTCATGACCCTAAAATCCGAAATTGGAGGTGAACAATATGGATAAGCCCTATGAAAGGAAAATCTATTTTGGAATGGCGATAGATCCAATACATGTCGGTACCGGTGGTTACACGCTTGGAAGAGTAGACAACCCAACGCTCAGAGACTTTGATGGAATACCAAAGATCCCGGGGACGAGTATAGAGGGCACAACGAGAGCATACGCAGCACTTTATTTTAAGCAACCTCAATGTGCAGATAAAGAAAAACACAACAAAAAACCGCAAGATGGAGGTTGCAAATATAAAAACTATAAATGTAAAATTTGTGTAACATTTGGGTATACAAATAGTGAAGGTGCAAAAGAGGATAATAAGCCAGAAAGTCTCCAAGGAATGGCTCTGTTCTCAGATGCGAAAGTGCTATTCTTTCCAGTAGCATCTCTCATAGGTCCGATTTGGGTTACTTGCCCAAGTAGACTTAAGGAACTGAATGTTGACCAAGCCGCATGGCAGGATTTCGACGAAAGTGAGTTCTGCGTAGTTTCTAATTACTTAAAGTCAAAATTAGAAGACACTGGATTTCTAAACTTTGGCTGGTTATTGCTTCAATTAAAGAAAAAAGAGAACGGTGAAACTACAGTCCATAATATCTGTGTTGATACACTTTTTGGCGTTGATGGATTAAAATTTAGGGATAGATTGCTCAATGACAAAGAAATTGAAATTTTAGAGGAAATCTTCAACAGACTGGTCATTGTTAGCAATTCTGTCTTTTCTCAGATAGTAGACTCCAACTTAGAAGTGAGAACATCAGTTTCAATAGATCCAACCACTGGAGCTGCTGAAGAGGGCGCATTATTCACATATGAAGCGATACCAAGAACTACGATATTTTACTTCGATGTTGTATATCAAAAACCCGAACACTTTGAGTTGAGTTTAGGATTAAACGACATTCTCAGTACTGTAGAAACTGGGTTTGAGCTATTTGAGTTCTTAGGTGTTGGAGGAATGGGAACGAGGGGGTTTGGTAAGTTAAAAGTGTTTGGTCTGGATAAGCAGTACAGTAAGGCAAAGTTGAGTGAAATACAGGCACAAAATTTTGTAAATGAGATAAGAAAATTAGAAGAGAGGCTAAAAGAGGCAAAACCAGAAGAGAAAAGCGAAATAGAAGCGAAGATAAATGAGCTAAAGGAAAAGGTTAATCAAATTAGCGAAGAAGCACGAAAGATAGCTGATATTTGGGTGGGAGTGAATGAGGAGGTGGGAAAATGATTAACGTTGATAGGCTTTGTGCTGAAGTTGGTTTTTCTATACCAAAAGAGGAAATCGATCGCTCAAAGCAAGAGAATGCTATCAGGAAAGCATTAGCTATCCTTTCTCAGGAAGGGATTTTTGCTTATTTAATCTACTTAGAGTCTGAAGGTAAAAATATTAAATGGGATGAAAGAGGGAATACACAAACAACCATAGGAGATGATGAAAAAGCACATCGGCTAATAATGTTCTATTCTACAAAGATACTTAGTCAACTTGGAAAATTACATATAGATGATTTACTAACACCAGAAAATGATAAACTGAAATTATTACTTGAAGGAAAAACCGACAAAGATGAACCAGATCCGGTTTGGGCTAAATTAAAGGAAACATTTAGAACTGAGTTAACAAAAAATGGAAGCATCTTAGAAAATTTATCCCAAATGTTCTTTGTCAAACAAATCCTGGAGCAAACGTTGACCTATGCCCTCTACAGAGCCCGATCTCTAAGGTGATCCCATGTGGGCGTGCTACAAAGTTTATTTGGAGGCAAAAGCACCGATACATATCGGTTATGGTGCAAAGTTAGGCATAGTTGACAGAACTAGATATTACATCCCAGCTAAGAATGTTTGGGGAGCATTAACAAGTTTGATAGCTAAGAGTATTATGGAGAACTACAGCCCAAAGGTGTATCAGAGAATTGGTGAATTTCTTAATGAAAACATTAAGTTTTCCTACTTTTATCCAGTGGAATACAAAAGAACAAACGGAAAAATACAGGTTCAGCAAGTTTTTGCTCCATGCTATAAAGAGGATGGTCTAAAATTTGGTGTATGCAAGGATAAAGAAGCGATTTCTTTGGAAGAATTTGAACGAATTTTTATCTCATCCTTTGTTTCGACGGCCATAGATAAAACTTCGAAGTCCGCGGAAGAAGGATCTCTTCACGAGATCGAGTTTATTAGGGATAGAATAAAATGTGGTACAGGTGTTAAACCTACAGTTTTTGTAGGATACTTCTTTGTAAGAGATGAACCTCTTAAAATTAAAGTAGAAACAAAGGAAGTTGAGATATCACTTGCGGACTCTATTGAAGTTAATGGAGTTAAATTAAATGAAATATGGGTTGGGGGAGAAAGAAACTATGGGTTTGGGAGGGTAAAAATACTTTTAGAAAGGTCTTCTAACGAAGAAGTTGATTTATTTAATTCTGAAATGCTAGTTAATACTACAAAGAAGCAATTAACAATCAATAGCGAAAGTGGGTATATGATAGCTCTTTCCCACGTTAACATTGAAAATCTGGACGTTAAGTTAATTAGAGGCGATATTGAACCGCTAATTGGACGGGAGTGGGGCGAAAAAGGTTCAGGACAAAAAATAAGTCAAACTGCTAAAATTTGCATCACTCCTGGTTCGCAGTTTATTTGTGATAGAGTACCTTCAATAAGAAATTTTGGTATTTGGGAAGTGATATAATGAAAGCCCATACTTTTTTAATTTCCTTCTTTACAGCTCACTTCAAACGGCATGAAACAAAAAAATTTAGGTCAAGTTATTTTTTGCCTCCTCCAACAGTTATATGGGGAATTATTGGGGCAATCTTTGGCATTGAAAGGGAACAGTTAAGTGAGTTTGCAAGAAAAAATAATCTTATTGTAGGGGCAGAATTATGTGATTTTAAGGGATTAGCTACTGAAAAAGCAACTTTAATGCCTTGGGACGATGGAAACAAGATGTTTATAAGGACTATTGAAGATTTTGAATTTTTAATTGAACCACATTATAGAATTGGCATTTGTGCAAAAGAAGAATTGATTAAAGAATTAAAAGAGAGAATTGAGAAAAAAAATTTCAAATTTGATATTTATGGGGGGATCTCTGATTGTTTTTTAAAAGACATAAAAAATGAAAACAAAGCTGAATTTATAGAAAAAACAGAAGTTAAAGGTATGATTCCTGTAGATTTGTATGAAGGTGTTTTTAATCAACTGCCAGAAGGTGGGAGAATAATGAGAGTTTTGTGTTACAATACATTCTTTTATCAAGGTTTTAAGGTTGAGTTCAAAGTAAAAAAGCCAATAAAAACAATAAACGGAATAGCTGTATGGAGTGTTGATGATATTGAAAGATTTAGAAAAAGAAATTTGGAGTAAAGAGTCGCATGAAGGAAAGAAATTGGGTGAACATATTGAAGAATGTAAGAGATTAACTAATGAGTTTCTCAAATTTTATAATTTAATAAAATATAAAGAATTCGCTGAAATTCTTTGCTATTATCATGACTTAGGAAAACTGAGAGAAGATTGGAATGTATATAAATTAAATAACCCTCCTCATTCTAACTTTTCCACTTTCATGTTTTTTGAAAAAGAAAGCATACAAAAATATATCCTGATTCCTTTTTTTATACTCAAGCATCATGGAGTTTTTGATAGCGACATCAATATAGAAAGAATAGTTGGACTTCTTCCTAAGGACATATCAAATGATGTAAAAAAACGATTTAAAGATTCGTTAACTGAATGGAGAAGGAACTTTTACTTATATGTAAAGGTAAATAAAATTGATGATGCAACAAAAATTGATCTAACCGATACTTATGGGCTTTTCAAATTTGCAGACATACTTTCGGCAAATAATTTAACAAACTACACGATAACCAATCCAAACAAAAACGTTGAAGATTTAAAATCATGGATTCTGGAAAAAATTCAGAAAAAAGGACTTGAAATCAGAAATAAAGACCTTCAAACACAACTAAATTTAAGCAAAATAAAAGAGCATTTACTCGTCAGAGCTCCCACAGGATGGGGGAAAACAGCTGCGTCACTTTCGTATGCTATAGGAAAGGGTTCAAAAATAATTTATGTTTTACCAACGATCACCTCAATAAAGAGTTTTTATGATGACCTATGCACTCTTTTTGGGAAAGAAAATGTTGGAGAATTTTTTTATTATGCTGATGTTGAAGCAAGAAAAAGAGAAGAAGCGGATTTTAAAGAATTGATATTTTCTTCTTATTTTGCCAAACCTGTTATTATCACCACACTTGACCAGTTGTTATTAACCTTCCTTCAAGTTGGAAAATATTTTTTAAAACGCCCTCATCTGAGAAATTCCGTGGTTATTCTTGATGAAGTTCATACTTTTTCTCAGAATATGCTATATATCCTCTCCTATTTTCTTGAAAAATTTCTTGAGATTTATAACTTAAGATTATGCATAATGTCTGCCACTTTCCCTTCGATACTTAAAAGACACTTTAAAGACCTTTTAGAGAAAGTTAAAGAATTGTGGCTTAATGAAGAATTTAAAAATAGAAGAAGGATTATGTTTAGACTTAAAGAAAATGATATTCTTGATGTTATTGAAGAGATTGTTGAAATTTACAGAACAAGTGAAAAATCATTTAGAATAGCTATAGTATGCAATACAGTTGAAAAATCCCAAGAAGTATTCGAAAAAGTACAGAATTTATTATCAGAGTTGAATTCAGAATTAAATATAGAATTACTACATTCTCGTTTTATTTACAAACATCGATGTGAAAAGGAAGATAGAATCAATAACTGGATAAGAAATGGAGAAAGTTTTATTCTGGTTGCTACACAAGTTGTAGAGGTCTCTCTTGATGTATCTTTTGATTTTATGGTTACCGAATGTGCACCTTTAGAAGCTCTTGTTCAAAGATTTGGAAGAGTGAACAGATATAAAAATAAAACTGAAGAGATAAATGTTTGGATTACTTTTCCATCTAAGATAGATATCAAAAAGAGGTATCCATATGAAAAAGAAGATATTACAAATACATGGAAATTATTGAAAAATTTAGAAGAAGATAATCTGGAGAATGAATTTCAATTAATCGAAGAATATGATAAAGTAGCTAATCTCTCACAAGTAAAACAAAAGGAGGTATACAACTTATTAGAAATTTGGAACGAAAATACAAACTTTTTATATTCTTGGCGTGTAAATGGTGAGTTCGCTCAAAAACTTTTTAAATTCAGAGAAGAATTCACACAACTTATTATACCCAGTCTTTATAAGGATTATGTAGAAAAATTATACGAAAAGATGAAAAAAGAAAAATCATACACCCAAAAAAGAAAAATATTTGCTGAAATAAAAGAATACACCGTTCCTGTTCCTATTTGGATGATTAAAATAACGAGAGAGGAAGGTTTTCCTATTGTAGACGTATTTTATGATGAAAAATATGGTGTAAGAAAAGATGTAAATAATATAATATGACACCGCTAAGCTAACTCTCTGCTTTCCTATTAATATACTAAAAACCTAAATTTTTAAACAAAAATTACGAAAAAGTTGCTCAACTCTCTTCGAGCTTCATAATTTTTGGATATTTACTCAATTTTATAAATAAAAACAAGGAATGAAGGCTAATTTTGTAGAATTAATTTTTTTAACAGAAACTTCTGAAAAATTTAAATTCATAATCACTGCTCTTTCAGGCTTATAGGTCCTTATAAAACTATATAAACTTTTTTCTATTTTTGGAGTAATTTTTACTTCTAAAGGAATAGTTTTATTTTCTAAAAATACAATAAAATCTATTTCTGCTTTTCCTGCTGTTCTCCAGTATTTTGTTTCAAGCTCGTTTTTTCTAAGCTCACTTAATACAAAATTTTCAAGCAAAAAACCTTTATCAGGTCTTTCAGAAAAAGGAAGGAAATTATTTATAAGTGCATTTCTTAACCCTGTATCTATAAAATAAAGCTTTTTGCTCTTTTTTAATTCTGTTATAAGACTTTTATGAAATGGTAAAAGGAGCTCAATAATATAAGTATAAATAAGAATATTTAAATACTCTTCTACTGTTCTAAAATCCATCTTAAATTCTCTTGAAAAAGAAGATATTTCAATAATGTTTCCTATATTTAAAGCAAGACTCTTTAAGAAATTTTTGAATTTATGTAACTGTCTTACATTTAAAAAGAAAAATACATCTTTTTCTAAATAAGTTTGGATAAGATTTTTAAGAAGCTCTACTTTTATTTGAATATCTTTTTCTTTTACTATAGCTGGGAAACCACCAAAAATAATAAATTCTTCTAAAAGTTCTATAAATTCTTTTTCAAAAATCGGAGATCTTAATAAAACCTCTTCATCTTTTAAAAATTTCCAAAAAAGA
>Ga0190310_1000365_pt1 | contig 15727 bp, 28 predicted proteins | sample 48700778_MG_FD_165059 | JGI IMG/M metagenome (GOLD analysis project Ga0190310, IMG submission 165059) | Hydrothermal vent sediment bacterial communities from Southern Trench, Guaymas Basin, Mexico - 4870-07-7-8_MG | ecosystem: Environmental > Aquatic > Marine > Hydrothermal vents > Sediment ... | reverse complement strand
ATATACGGATATACCGCATAATATAATAGGCGGATTTTTATATATACGGGAGATAAAAACGGAGAGAATTATTTGGCAAGCGGGGCGTTATCCGGCTATTCAGTATATAATTTTATAATCCGTTTATTCACTAAATAAAGCGATATAATAGCTGTATTTGGTGGTAATACCCTATGAAGTGGATAACGGCATAAAAAGTAATACGGAATAGAGGGGGAGTGTTACTGTTGCGGTTATATAGTATAGTAGTAACAGTTATGCGGTAATGTAAAAATTAGTAAAGAAGTGTGCTAACAAATAGCAAAGAGAGGATGAAAAAAATTATTAAAAATAATTATTAAAAAAACCTTCTACACCCTTAGCTTTTCTTTTACTGTTTATTTTTCTGAGTTCTGATAAAGTTTTTGGAATTGTAGCAATTTTCTTATACACCATCCAACACAGTATCCAATCTTGCATTATATCACCTTCACCTATATTTTTTCTAGCTTTTAATAAAAATAAAAAAAGGATAATTATACTAGCAGTCGTCGACTGGAGTACTCTCTATTATCATGTATATTTTGTTATCTAGCTTGTATATATCTGCATAATCTCCGTTTGCTAGTCTTTTAAAACCTAAGTATGTTAAACCTAATTTTTGAGACCTTACTTCTTCAAACTCTCCTTTCTCTAGTTTTTCTTTTTCTAATTCTTCTGTTGTTATTACAAATAGGGTTCTGGAAGGTATGTATCCATCTCTTGTTAAATACTTTACTACGTCTTCTATTTTTTCTCTCAGACTCTCGTTATTTATTTCCCATTCACTAAACTTTATGCTTACAATACCCTTTGCATTATCAATTTCTAGACATTCCTCTATGTTTATTTCTAGTTCTTTTGTAAATTTCTTAGCAATCTTCAGTATTTCTTGCTTTTTCCTTTCTATCTCATTTATTTCCTTTAACTTACTATATACCCTTTCCGTGAACTCCACCAAACTTTCCACCATCTTTCTCACCTCCACTCTTTCGTATGTCTTTTAGGCTATATAAACGTTTCCCTTTTAGATTGCTACTTGATAGCTAATAGCATACTAAAGAATGGAAAAACTGGAAAAAGAATAGAAATAGATAATAAATAAAATTAAAATTTAGATATGAAATGTGAGACCATTATGAGAATTTCTTTGCATCCTTTTCTTCTATGCCTCTCAATGAAATCCACAGCCGTCATCGGATTGCTAAATTCCCTACTCTCACCACAGCTTAAACATTTGACCCATGTAGGTCTTCTGTACGCTAGTGAAGGTATTTTGCACGACAGGATTCTTAATTTCTCGCCAATATCCCAATAATCAACTTCTTTGTGATTTAACACTACTCTCATAAACTCTCCCGTCCTTTCGTATGTCGTTTGTGGTATATAAACGTTTCTCTTTTAGATTGCTACTAGCTATCAAGTAGCATACTAAAAAATAGTAAGTTAGACTTGTCCGTGTTATAAATAAAAAAAATAAAAAAAAGAAATAAAAAAAGTAAATATTACTTAACTTTTAATTGTTGTTTTAGTTTTTGTATTTCCGTTTCTAAGTACTCCAGTCTCTTTTTAATAAATTGTAATTCTCTAGTAACGTATTTGTCTAAGTTTTCTAGCCACTCATTAAAGTATGCGTCATTTTCCTTTAGTACTATTCTTTCTAATTCTTCTGGTGACATCATTTTCCACACCTCTTTTCTAAAAATTCCCTAATAGCTTGTCTTACTATTTCATTGATACTGCTGAAATTACTTTTACTGTAAAACTCTAAAAGCTGATTGTATAGCTTATTTGGTAAGCGAATAGTTGTTTTCTTCATTTCTTCTTTTCTCATAACATTCACCTTTCCGTATAAAAAAATTAATAGTAAACCGTACTTAGATGTGCACCGCAATATGGACAATGCAAATCTGCCACTCCCTTTTCTGCTATATTCAGGCAAGGCGTTATGAACAATTTGCCACAGTAAGGGCATTCGTAATGTTTATGTCCAGTACACATTAGTACAAACACTTGATAAGTCACCATTGGTTCAAATTTTAGCCAAAACTTGGTTATTTCCTCAAGCTCTTTTATTTCTTCTTTTATTTTCTCAAACTTCATTTTTTTATCACCTTTTATAATAAATAAAAAATAAGAAATTAGTATAGTCCAGCCGTTTTAATTAGTTGTATATATGTTTTTTCAAATTCATCCCAATCCTTTTCTTGTGCCAATTGAAATAGTTTGTTTATAATTGGCATCACTTTGTCCTTCTTAGGTCTTCTTATAACTTCATACGTATAAAAATAGTTGCCAATCTTGTGGTATGTCCATTTTTGCCTAGTTAGCCATACTGTTTTTTTATTCATTTTTACCTTTATTCTATCCTCCATGAGTTCATAGAATCCATAAAACAAATGTGTGTAGTCGGCGTATATTATTAGCTCTTTATCGCTTACTTTTTCAATTCCTATTTTTCCTATTTGCGTTCTATTCAACCTTTTATTATATACTTCAAAAGTTTTTAACACCTTTTACCACCTCCGCTTTAAGGTATGTCGCATGTAGTATATAAAAGTTTCCATTTTGACCTACACTAGCTAACATATAGCATACTGGTGCGGTTTTGTATTATTATTTAATAATGTTATTATAATTAATTAAATAACGCAAAAAACGCCTGTTAAGCCTTTTTTAGCGTTGCTTTGCTTAATCTTATTGTAGTTACGTATCCCGCGTTTTCTGTGCTACATTCTTGTACTTTACTACCGCCACGTGGTTTTAATTCAGCTATAAGCTCATTATCGTAGTACAGTTTATTAGTATAACTGTGTTCACCGTGATAAACGTCTATAACGTAATGTGCAAACGTTTCTTTGATAATTAAAATCACGTCTTCATAATCGTAGTCTGGATTTGGCAGTCCTTTCATATCTTCAAATCCTACCCAGTAGAAACCGTTACATTTCTTCACTTTCACCCATTTGCTCTCGTTTCCTTTTATAGTTTCACCAGTATCGACCACGTACAGTTTGAAACGGCTTAATATACTCATTATGTCGTTATCCAGACAAATGAACTTTAAACTATCGCCTATCGCTAGTGAATCTTCTAAATCGTTTTTGTTAGCTTGTACCTTTAACTTATCACCAATAGTAAGTGAATCCTCTAGCTCTATCGGTTTACTCTGTGCTTGTAGTTTATCGCCTATGGATAACGAATCCGTTAACTCCAGTATTTTAGTCTGAGATTTTAATATGTCCGTTACGTTAATGCTGTCCTCTAGGTTAATTACCTTAACAGAACTGCTTAATACGTCGCTTATTGCTAACGAATCTTCTAAATTAATCTCCAATGCGGTTTCTACTTGTTTAGCTAACCTAGAACCTATGTGTAAGTTGTCGGCTATACTTATTTCGTTTACTTGCTCTACAGCTTTGATTAATGTGGTATTTACTTCCAGAGAATCCTCTAGTTCGCACTTTAACTTACTTTCCTTTAAGCTGTCCGTTATAGCTAACGAATCCTCTTTTTCTAACTTAAGTAAAGCGTTTATAAGTGCTAGATGAACTGTTAAACTATCTTTCTGCGTTATTTTCTTTAACTGATTACTCAGGAAATATGCAATAGTCAAAGAATCTTCTTGTTCAATCGTTTTTATCGGTATAAATAAAGCTAAGCTGAAGTTTAAAGTATCTTCTAGCTCTTTTTCTTCTTTTAGTGTTTTATATATATTAGAGTAAAAATTAGCTGTGTCCGTTAAACTGTAAAGATATAACGGTAAAGCTTTGACTACTCCTTTTTTCCTTAGCCAATAGAGTATTTCCGTTTTCAGCATATTATAGCGTTTTACCTAATCCACACTTTGAGGTTAAGTATTAAATACTGTAGTTTCTCTTTCGTCCACTCTCCAGACCATCTAACAAACGTAAACTGTGGAAAGTAGTAGATTCTGCATAAGTCTATGTCGTAAAAGTCGTATTTCTTGTTCGAGTAGTCTTTAGCCTTTACTAAAAAGAACGCATCAGTACCGTCATCGCCGTGAGTCATTTCTGTAATGCTCACTTGGTCGAATACCCATTCCAGTTCACCGTTATAGCTTAAATGTAAAGCTACCGCATCTATTTTGGGAAAACTGGCATAATTACCGATACCTTCAGCTATGTTCTTACTTAAACCGTAACAAATCGATTTATGCTTTTTACCCAGTTTTAATTCAGCCTCTAAGTTTATTATTTTCTTATTTCCCTTTATTTTAACCTCTCCGTTATCTATAACATGGATAAACGGTTTTCTCATCAATACTCACCCTCTAACTCAATATCTAACGTATAAGGAATGTAAATCTCCCATCTAAGTGGTAGAGGCTCGTCTGCGGTTTTCTCCAGCGTTTCACTAGCCTCAAACGCCACGTATTCACTACCGCCTTTGGTAAACTTGAGTTTCTGACTCTCTGAAGTGTAGGAATCGCTTGAGTCATCGACAAATAAGAATTGAACTACTACTCTATTGTTACTTTCATCTTTGAAGATGTGTTTGTCCGCTAATGACAGAGTTTTAATCAGATTACCGCCTGAATCGTATAACTCAAGCTTAGGGTCGGCTTCATTTATTTTACAGTTCTCTGTAACGATACACTCAGCAACTCTCTTTTTAAATTCGAGCGTTGGCGTTGCAGCAATTGGTACAACCGTTACGGTAGGTTCTGGTTCGGTGTATTTCCTAACGTAGTAATATGCAACAATTATTTTAGGATTAGTGTCTGCACTTTGGAAATAAGGATAGCAAGGTTCATCTGGTACATTTGTTGTTAATTCTACCATAAAATTACCATCTATGTAAAATTTAGCACTTCCAGCTTTCCAGCGTATTTCATAAACATGTGTGCCAAAGTGCGGAGTGATGCTTTTCTCAGTTACATTACCTTCATTCCTAACCTGAGCATACATTCCACCAGCTACTGGTCTCCTGAATACAGCTATGTCTCCCGCTTTGTTATCTAGCCCTATATCCCACCAGCTTTTATCTTCTGTCGTTGCTTTAGCTACAAAAATAATGTACTTTACGGTTTTGTTAGAATACCAAATTTGACCTTGTACGGTAAGGTTTTCTCTAAAGTCTTCGAATGTATTTGCTCCGTTTGATAAATCTTCAGTTCTCGATGTGTTTATTTTAAGGTAAATCGTTTTAGTACCGTTAGCGGGAATACTAGGAACTTTTACCCAGAAAATAGCTTCATTATTAACCGTATCGAACTTTTCCGTCCAATGGTTTAACAGAGTTTGTTTATCTTCATCGTAGAACTCCACAAATTTTTGTTCTGTACATTTGCTAAAGAATGCGGGGTCTGTTATCTTTACCATTACCTGATAATCCGTTAATGTGTTATTATTTTGCGAATTGTCGATTATTATCTTGTAGTCCACCTTTACCACCTTCTTTTAGCAAATTCACCCGCATTTATAAACCGTGCTATGCTATAGCTTATCCTCACAACATATATAATTTTAGGATAACCTATATATATAATTATTGCATACTTTTAACATATGGTAAGCTATGATGACTTCAAAACGCTAGCTAGTGAATTCAGAAAGGAATTATTGCAAAACAGATTGTACAAGCGTTTAGACATAGCCAAAGACGTTTACACTAAAATCAAAACCGCTATTTTCGACATAATTGACGGAGTAGTAAACGAAATAAAGTATGAATCACGTTATAACGTCCACAGGTATAACATAGAATCTTACATTTCTTATTTAGCAAATCAGATAGGAGAAAAAACGGTGTCCGTTAGCTATAATGATGATACCGACCTAGTGGATACAAAAGAAATACCAGTTTTGACTCAATTTTCATATGATGAAGCCGATTATAAAGAAAAGCTCAAACAGCTCACTCCAGAGTTAGCTAAGCAGTTCTTTAAATTTGCTGTCCCGCTAACGCAATCACCACCAGAAGGTGATATAGAGGACGCCATGTATGCTTACTATTTCCCTGAAGACGCCACTCACGAACCGTTCTATACTTCAGGCGGTATATATGGTACTTTACCAGCATCAATTGAATACGGTTTATTTGCTATGGAAAAGAAACAATATCAACTGATAGCAGTAGAGGGAGAAGAAGTTATGATAGATAAAACGCTTAGCGGTTATCTAGTTGAAGCTATTATATTCTTCAATCCTAAAGGCGTTATCAAAGACCCCGATACTGAAGAAGTGATGACTCAATACTTTAAACTATACGTTCACATGCTTAATTTTACTGATTTCGACGTTATCCTTACTTTATACGGACATAAGTTCAAGTGTAAGGCTAATTACGAAACGCATTATGTTTTACATCAGGATGTTAGAGTTTTCCCCGCTCCCATTAAAGTAAAAGAGGAAACGGTTAGCTAGGTGGTGAAAATGAGTAAAGAAGTCGGTGAGAGTAGATTATTCGGATTGGGAGGACACGAATTAGGTGAACTATTCGGAATAGGAGAAACTATAAGCGGAATGGTAAGATGGGGTAAAATTAAGCTGTTTAACTACCTATTCGGGCTTAACTGGTGGACAGAAATATTTGACATGGTAGAAGACTCGGAAACTACCAAAATGGTTTCGGTATCTCCTAGTTCTATCATACACATGGTCTCCAGAATGCTGGAAAAGACATGTGAAATATCAGCAGTAGTTGGTGAAGAAATAGGTAGCGAATCGATAATGGAAATGCTCTCTGAAGGTTTATCAAGCGTTTATGAAACTAATTTCAATGGAGCTATTCAAACTATCCTAAACGCCAAACGTGGTAGCTTACCGCCCGATTTAAGCATAGCTTTACAGATAGGACAGAGATTAGACAGAGTGGAGCGGTTATATGCACTAACTCAGCTTATACCTATTGGTAATTTGAATTACGTTATCTTAGAATCGCTATTATTCGGTGCTGAACAGAGATATATTAATGCTATCGAAACAGCACTACAGTATTACGATAATGCAGTAAATGAGAAAAATGCAGTAATTAACACCCATTTGGCGGTTTTAGCTAACCTTATACAGCAAATATACGCGGATTTTGTCTTGGATTTCCAGAGATTCATAGAATCCGCCAATACTCTCATAGCGAGCATAACAGATGAACACTTAGCTAGGTTAAACCAGTTAGAGGATAATGTAGAGGCTTTAAAGAAACTATTTGATAACGAAATGATAACGATAGAGGAATACAACACCAAATTACAATTGAACTACTTACAGCTTCAGGGTAGCAAAGAAACCTATGAGAATTACGTTAATGAAGTGATGGCTAGAATAGATGATTACGTTAACAAATTAAGCGGTATGAAGGATGATATAATAAGCTTAATCAAAGGATATTTGACCAGCGTTGAAACGTACTATAACGCTAAGATTAACGCAATAGTTTCGGTGATAGACACGATAAACCTGAACGTAACGCTTAAAGATAAGGCTTTAGAACTGTATGAAACGTTAAGGCTTATTAGAAATTACGGTTATGCGTATGCTTAGGTGATAGGATGAAAGCGTTGGTTTTGAGTCGTTTTTCGTTAGGTGAACTGTATACAAAACTCAGAAGGTTGGGAATAAAGGAATTTGTCGATTTCTACAAGATTAGAAAAGCATGGAGAACGGATGATGACATAGTAAGCGTTATAACAGAACAGAAGTGTAACACAGCAGTAATAATCTCCAATTTCTTTTTAGCGTTAAGGATAATGCAGAGAGCGGGATTCAAAAGAGTGTTTGTCGTTATCCCAAAGAGAGCATTTGGCGGAGAGATTCTCAAAGCCGACATTTACACCATAGAGGCGGGTGAAGTAAAGGTAACGAAATATGAGGATAAAAAGAGAATTTAGAAGAAGGAGAGAAAGAGAATATTTAAAATACAGAGAGAGAGCTACCGAAACGGTTAGTGTAATTAACAGATTCTACGAATCCGTAAGAAAACGGATTAGAGACAGCTTAAGTAGAATTACAAAAAGGATAACCGATAACGTAAGAAAAAGCACCATTGAAAGAGTAACAACCGCTAGAAAACTTAAGGTAATGAGATATTCAGCGTTATCCGCAGATTCCAGAGAAGTAGCACACACGGATATCGTTATGAACACCCGATACTCAGGAATAATGGATACCCTCATGAAAAACGTAACTACACTAAGTATGAGCGGTTTGTTTAACATTCCTGAGAATTTCGAGAACTTTGACGAAACAAAGGCGTTCTGTGAACATTATTACACCCCGTATATCGCTACCAAAGACCATTTCACCATGTACGCCATTAAGCTTACTCCGTTAACGGTTGAAAAACTAAAAGGTGAAAACGCAGATTTTTACGTTTCTTACGAATTAGAAATGGGTAAGCACGTTTCACCGCATAAAAGAGTAGCACATTACCTTACTCAGATACTGGAGTATTTACTTAATTTACTCAGAAGAAAACCGAAAAGAGAACGAATCAGAAAGAAACACAAAGGACACTATGGTAAGATTGACTATAATGAGCCAATACACGACATTTTGGACTGTAAGTTCGATGGAATAAGCACAACTAAGCTACTTTACTGTTTACTTAACTCCTACTGGCTAAAGAGGTGGAAAGCATTAAGCTTAGGTTATCCTGAATTAGCTAACCACATAACTAACGTTAGCGTTTTAGTGCTGTTCAGAAGAAAAGGTAAGTACACCAAATTATACCCCGATATACATAAGAAAGCTGAAGTGGAGGATAAATTGAGAAAACACGCATATTATAAGGTGAAATCATGACTCTGCTTGATGAAATAATCCAGAAGGGCAAAGAAATATTTAACCAACTCCGTTATACGTTACCACGTTTACCATATGCTGATGCGGATTATACAAGAAATTTATGGATTTTATCGATGAAAAGAGCTATAAGAGAGGTTTTAAGAGAGCATGAGCCTTACGCTAACCGTTATTTGCTTACTACACTATCGGCCAAACTCAGCGAGTGCATTATGAGGTTATATCAGTTTCCAGAGATGAAATCTTATTACGATAGTATTATTGAAGATTTATATAATATGGCTAAATATGGAGTGTAAAAGTATGAATAGTAGAGAAAAACCGCTTAGGTGGTACAGAAGGTGGACGAAAGAAGAATTATTCGTTTTAAGGAGTTATTACGGTATTTTGCCAGTAGAAGAAATAGCGAAAATACTTAACCGCACAGTAACGGCGATATACATGAAAGCGTACCGATTAAAGCTTAAGAGCGACGTACCCAGAGGACGTAAACCGTTTTTATTAAATTCGCAAAATAGAAAAGTATTAAGTAAAGTATAAAAGCTTTAGAGACTACTTACTAACATGGCGGTGATATATGAGGTACATTTCGGGTTGTTACTGCAGTCAGAGATACCAGAAGACTTTGCCAAAGTCGGAGATGATTGGAATAGCACACTAAAGAGCAAGAGAGCCAAGATAATCGAGAATTTACAGAGAGTTGTTCCTGATGAGGACGCATATTTAAGCAAAATCGTCGATAGGTCAAACAAAGGATACGCAGAGTTCATAGGTACTGGACACGAAAGATATGATGAAATAATGGTAAAGAGAGAAATCAAAATGACCAAAGCAAAGAGTGATTACATTACAAACAGAAATAACGCATTTGCAGAAGGTGGAGACTTTGAAAAGGGAGTCGACGCTAATAAAGAAGCTTTCAAGAGAAACGCAGTAGTTACATGGATGGTAACGGGTGATAGAGATAAAATATACGGTGCAATTCCGAAATTGAAGTACGCACTAAGAGGAAAGAAAGCATTGCTTGAAGGCGTTATAACTAGCGACAAAGACCATCTAATTACAAGCACAGAACTCAAACCGTTCTTCAAGTATCCGAGATACGTACCTTCAGTAGTAGCCTCATGTAACAAGTGGCTAACACACGTAGCATATGCAGTATTAGCGGGATGGAGCGATGATGACATTAACAACAAGATAGCCAGTAAAGGAAACGCCGAATTAGCGGGATTCATTAACTCCAGTATGCTCAATCCAGACTTAGACCCAGCAAACTGTAAACTGGAGATTAAGAAGGACGCAACAACTGGAAGATGGGGTATTTACTTCGTAGAGGCTACACCAGCCTAAAGTAAGCTCTAACGCTCACGTAATTTATTTAATCTTTGTCTATTTTTTTTATTTTTTTATAATATGAAGGTCGGAATATTAAAATTCATAAAGGATTTTTTTACCGTTTCGACTAAAATAGAGTTTCTATTTTGCGAAATAAGAGAGCTGAGAGAAGATATTAGAGAACTGAGAAACGAAATAAATCATATTAACGAGAGGGTGGATTATATTTATAAAATAATGTTAAACAATTATAAAAAATAACATATTTATATTATTATAATGCCAAACTTCCGCCATATTTTCGCTATCGGTTAATGGTCTATTCTACAGCTTACTTTCGGTTTACACGTAAATCTTATTAAGTATTAACGCTTATAATCGAACATGGGCTATACAAAACGAGTTAAAACGGGAGATACGTACAAATACCTCAGAGATTTGATTTGGAGAAAGGGACGTAAAAATCCAATGTGTTACGTAAATATTCCGTGTGATATAATCGAGCACCTCAAACTTTATGGAAAAAAGAAAGCATACGTTTACGTAAACGGAGATAGAATAGTTGTAGAGCCGTTAGACTGAGAGGTGTTAAACGTGGTGTTGTTAAAGTTATGTAAGTTTAATTTTGAAACCGATAGATTCGAAACGCAAATACAGCTAACTTCAAAACGGTTTAAAACGGTTACACTAGTTACAAAACCGAAACAAGCGATTATATACTTAGTTACAAACGGTAGAAAAGAACCTATCGGTTTTATCAGTAATGGAGAGTTTTGCTTTAGAAACGAAAACACCGCAATAGTGGAAACAAACGATTTACTTGAAATATATCTGCACAATTCGGTTAATGAGGTGTATAAGGTATGAAGAATGGAGATATACTGAAAAAAATAGAAATGGAGGTAGATTTAGGAAAACAAGTATTACATGCATGCGAAAAAGACTTCAAAGAAATCGACAACTCAATCATACAGCTACTGGAAAAAGTAGAAAAGGTTTACAACAAAATAAAGAACTTAAAACCAACTACCGATTTCGTTTCCCACTTAACAAGTCTTATAGTAACAATATTCGACATTATGGTTGACAAATACGGAACGGAAACAGCTATGGAAGTCTTTACAAGATACATGGCTTATTTATTCTTGGGATATCATAAACCGCAATGTCTCACCTTACCTAAATTAATCGCCCATTTATCTCATGCAGAATACTATAAGGAGAAAGAATATGAGACTAAAGATAAATAACGACCCGCCATATCATGGAAAACTGATAAAACTAAATCACTTTTACGAAATAAAGGATAACAGAGTTGTAACAGTTCAGATTATCGAGAAACCTGAAGATATAAGTGAATTACTGGAATGGTTAAGCTACCGTAATGAAAAACGATATTACTCAAGAATAGCTAGAGTTTACTCCACTAAACTGAAAACGTGGTTTTATAAGGTGAAAATACACAAAGACAGCGAGAGTATATTCATAAGAGCAGATAACATGGACATTTACGTTAAAAAGGGCGGTTTAACCAATTTACTGAGGTTAAGCGCTGATTTGCGGTATTTAACGTATTACAGCGGTTATAAAACGTGCAGAAGAATTACAGCGACAAGACTTATATTCAGTAAACGCAAAACTAAAGAAAAAAGAACGAATTACAGAAATGCCGACCTATCACGTTTGTGTAATTATACGTAATTACAATAAAAACGTGGTAAACAAATTCTTAACAAATCTTTCAAAGTTAGCCAAAATTATCACATACGCTGTTGATAATAAGCCCGTTAAACACATTCACCTTCTTGTAAAAGCCAAATACCGCTTAAAGTATGTCGTTTTGCTTTCAAAAGGTATTTACGTTAGGATTAAACCCGTTAAAACTCTCGGTTATTATTATAATGTTGTTAAATATATTCATGCTCATAAAATAAGCGGGGGTGATAAAGATATGGAAAATTCGGAATTGTTGAATAAAATAATGGAAAGATTGGAGAAAATTGAGAAAGACATAGAAGAATTGAAAGTAACGAGAAACGTTAGCACAGCTAGACAACTGGAAATTAATTTAAGCAGAATGACGATAAGACTACAACCCGCTAGAAAAGGATTGGCTATGCGAATTAAATTCGCAAGATACATAAAAAGAAATCAGAGAGGCGAGTATTACGTAATATTATCAAAAGAAGACCTAAGAAATTTGATAGTAGCTTTGCAATCCATAAAATATCCTGAACAAAATAACCAGTATCGAAACAATAGGAGAAACTCAAATAGAAACGTAGAAAATATAAGTAACGCTCTCAGTTAATCCGTTTCTCTTTTCTATTTTTTTATTAGGGTGATAACATGGGATTAGTTCATCTAAAAATATGGATGAAGCACAATTACAGAGAACCACATCTTACCTTTTTGGATAAAATAAGAATAGCAAAAATACTCAGGGAAATTGAGAAAGAGATTGAAGAGAAAGAGCAAATAGAAAGGATGGTTAAATACGTAGAATGGCGAAGAAAAAAGAGAGAAGAATATGAGGAAAGGATTAAAAAACTTAAACAGACTACGCTAGAAGATTTTCTATTAGAAAAGATACTCAAATTAGAAAAGAGGTGAAAGAGCCATGTATAAGGAAATCAGAATAGGTAAACTGAAATTCGAGATAGAAACTGGCTATTTAATCATACATAGAATCAAATTCAGTTTTATGATAATAGCGGGGAATTACGATGATGAAATTGCTTTTGGAGTGGTTATAAGCCTATTTAGCAAAGAGCTAGCGTTAAAAGTAGCGTGGGTAAAAGAGAAAAGGAATTTAAACGAATAAAGGTGATAGAATGAGAAAAAAAGTTAAATACGTAGATTATTACGATTTAATAGAGTTTCCCAATGGAAAACACATTCCAGTACCAATTGCAATAAAAGAAGTCGGATTAAAGAACGTTTTGAAAATTCCAGTATCGAGAAAGAAGAAAAGAACGTATGACTTTTATTGGTGTGAGCAATGTCAGGAAGAAATTGAAGAATGGGGCGGTATTTACATGGGAGACTTTTTTAAGTGCAAAATTCACAATCCGCCGAGTAAAAACGAGACTAACATAAAAATAGCGGTTTTGAAAGAGTTAATACGAAAAAAACAACATTACAAGCTTAAATACATCGAAACCGAAGACAGAACGGGAGGATGGATTAAATTGGAGGGTAATAAGGTAGTAGGTGTTTTTCTGACCTATAAGATAGAACCGATTTTAAAACAATTAGGTGTAAAGGTGATAGAATGAGTAAACTACCGTTAGTAAGCGTTAAACGTTACGTAAAGGAATTAGATGACGCTTTAATCGTTAGTTTTAACGCTTTTGACTATGAGAGCCAATTGAAGTTATTAAACTGGGTAAAGAATACAGAAGACCTAGTAAAGTTTTACATAGCATTAAAAAATAAGGATTATATATTATTTAAAATAAACGGATTTAATATTAATCCTATTTTTGATGAAGTAGCATTCAACACCAAAGTAAAGCCAATTTACGTTAAAGGCGTCGATGACATAATAGAAACGCTAAATGAGTATAAAGATAGCACAATTTACGTAAAAGCCAGACTAGATAGGGCGGTTAAGCTACAGAGAGGTATAGTTAAGTTCTATGCTAGTGATGTCAAATTTATAGTAGCAGACTATGATGATGAAACCGCTAAAGAGCTACTGAACGAATACAATCCGTTAGATTTAATTTGTTACGCTTTAGGCTACAAACCAACTCCAGAAATTAAAGCTTTAATACTACCGAGAGTTCTACCGTTATTCAAACCGTTAGGTTTACCAGTAAACGTAATACAGTTTACAGCACCAGAGAGCGGTAAAACACACACCGCTAAAATGTTATCTCAGTTAACTAACAGCTATCACTCTTTACAGTTTCCGAGTAGAGCTAAACTAATAGGAGACGCTAGATTTAACCGCTACGGATTATGTTATACTTATGATGCATTATACATAGAGGAATTTGACAAAATCAGCGGTAAGAGATGTGATGAATTCAAAGAAGACTATGAAGCGTTATTAACTGGATTAGAAACTGGAAAGTGGCAAAGAGAGAAAAGTAGTAAAAGCGATATTGACTACTTTAATCCAGTAAGCTTTTGTTTATTTGGTAATGTGAAAAATAAAACGCTTGAGAGTTACGATTTAAACCAATACACAGAAAATAGCAGAGAATACGTAAGTAAATACCTAGAAGAATTAACGGATTTAAACATAGAGCCGTTTTTAGCCAGATTTTGCTACGTTGAAGTTCTCAGAGAGCCGATTTCATGCATGAAATATATCTTGTATGATGAAAACAACAATCCTCAATGTTTACACAGTAAAGTCTCACGTTCAGTATTCAAATTGCTTCAAGAATGGTGCGTAAAAGAGAGCGTAACTAAAAGACAAATTAAGAGCCGTTATGATAGACATTTCGTTAATTTGTTTAATATCCTGAGAGTGCTAGAAATCGAAATAGACGACCACACGTTAGAGCAATTGATAAACGGTAGCATGACTTTCTATGAAGTTTTTACCGATATCCGTAAAAGTAATAAAGAAGAAACACAGATAGAAGAATATGAATGGGATTTATCAGAACTTTTTGATGGACATTAAAAACGCCATAGAATTCGCTCTTTTGAACTTTCAGCTGAAAAGACAACACGTTTACGCAGACATACAAGTAACGGATTTAACTCAATGTTTGAGAAAAAGCTATTTTACTAAGAAAGAGAACGCAACATGTGATAATCCTAACGTTCAGCTAATAATAGGCATTTTACTGCACGATATAGTGTTAAAAGAGCTAGAAGAAGTTTTAGATGGTAAATCGGAAGTTCTAACAGTTCACGTAATACCGTATAACGGAGAATTCATTAAATTATACGGAATGTGCGATTTTCTAGCGGATAATTACATACTGGAGTTAAAGACTTGCTTTAAAACGCCAGAAAAACCTTTTAACAATCACATTGAACAAGTAAACGCCTATCTGCATATGTTTGACAGAGAAAACGGTTATATCGCTTACTTGAGTAGAAATAGCTTAGATATAAGGGTATTTGAAGTAAAGAGAGATAAAGAGCTATGGAAAAAGATGGAAAGTAGAGCTATTAAGTTGTATGAAGCATTAAAGCATGATAAGCCTCCAGAACCTGAAAAAAACGATTTATGTGGTTTTTGTCCGTTCAAACATAAATGTAATATATAAGTAGTAACATATGTTAGCACATGACGGACATAATGTTATTGTTTATAGTGGTAGTAATAGCAATAATTGCATACGTGGGAATTGATTTATGGTATCCAAATAGGACAATGAGCAATCTAATGGGCGGTTTACTAATAATACTACTGGGCGTTTGCTTTATACTGTATGCAATAAACATATGGTTTAACATTATGGCTTATGTAATACAATACGGAAATAAGGTATATATCTCAATACTAGAGAAAGACTTTGGTAAACTAATAACAAGCGGTATAATACTAAGCATAGGTAATATGCTAATTGGCGGTGGATTTACACTAATTACAGGTGGTAAATACGAATTAAAATTAACTAGTAGTGAAAGTATAAGCG
>Ga0190310_1000360_pt1 | contig 15778 bp, 31 predicted proteins | sample 48700778_MG_FD_165059 | JGI IMG/M metagenome (GOLD analysis project Ga0190310, IMG submission 165059) | Hydrothermal vent sediment bacterial communities from Southern Trench, Guaymas Basin, Mexico - 4870-07-7-8_MG | ecosystem: Environmental > Aquatic > Marine > Hydrothermal vents > Sediment ... | reverse complement strand
CCTCTAAAAGATTTCGGGTCCCGCTCGCCTCGCCTCGCTGGAGGTTTTAGCATTCGGTCTCGAGAGCTCGGTGAATTGGTTTCGCCGCTTTCCTCGATCTCGGCCAGCTTTTAAGGGCTTTGCCCCATGGCTTTGAGCGAGCTTTTAAAGGAGTCCTCGTCGAAAGTGAATGATTTTCTAGGCGTTTTCGGGGCTCCCACTAGCCCCTACTTGTGAACCCTTCTCACCCTCACCTTTGGCCATGAAATTCTCGCCACTAGATGGTTGGATCTCTACCTCTATCTCGGAGGAAGAATCGCTGGAAGTCGAGGCGGTTTGGCCAGAGCCCCCGCTCGGGGCTGAAGCGGTTTGAGAAATCTCCTCCTTAACCTGAGCCATCATCGCTCTCCTCTCGGCCTTCACTTGGAACAATATGTTCATGCATGCAGGGCATAGGATTGGAGACCGCATCATGGCGGCTGGATACTTCTCGCCACAGACGAAGCATTCGATCTCCACCTCGCCCCTCGGTCTCGGCTTCTTTCCCTCCTTCTTCTCCTTCTTCTTCTTCTCCAAGACCTCCAAGGTCTTATCCACAAGCTCCTTAACATCTTGAACCTTCATACGGTATTGTATGACCTGGTAGAGAAGCCTCAACATTACCTCTGGCTCCTTAATCCTAGCCAATTCCTTAGCGGCCCCAAGCGGGATTAGCTCCTCATCCAAGGCTCTTAGGAGGTCTGGGTGGGCTCTAGCTATGGCCAATAGGTCCTCTAGGTACCTGAGCTTATATCCAGTCTGAACCGCTATATCCTCTAGGCTCATGTGCTCCTCCTCGACAAGATACTTGACAACCCTTATCATCTCCGTAACCTTACCCCTTCCCTGCAGCTTTCCAGTCGTGAGATTCTGGAGCATCACATCCTTGATCTTGCCAGGCACCACGATGGCTGGAACCGTTCTCAGACCGCTGGCCCTAGCCTCCATAAGCCTATGGAGCCCATCAACTAGGATGATGTTCTCGCCATCCCAAATACACTTAATCGGGTTTAAGACACCCTGAGCCCTTATGGAGCCTCGGAATTGCTCCTCAAGCTCTGGAGGCATCACGGCGGTAACCCTAATATTTGGAACCACCACGTCGTTGGGGTCTAATTCGCCGAGCCATGGCCACCGCTTCCTACTCTTAAAACCATACTTGTCCCTCATAGCCTACCAAGCCTCCTCTTCCTCTCCATCCTCTTAAGCATTCCCTCAGGCGTAGTATATTTCTTCCACTCCTCGAGGTAATCCTTGAGCCAGTCAGGCGTATATATATCAACGATGATCCCCCTCTTCTCAGCGAAGTCTCTAATCCACTTCAGATAAGTTGGTATAACCAGCCAAAACTCATGTTTCATATTCAGTAGCTCTCCAAGGTCTGGAGTCTCAGGCACCAACTCCTTATAATAGAGGAGATCGCCTATCGCATTTTTGGGGTTCAAGATCTCGGCCTCGGCGAAAACCACCTTATCAGGGCAAACTATAACCGCATCGATATAAGGTCGCCAGCGCCTAAACGTCTTAACAGCCCTCTCAAACCCGAGCTCAGCTATAAGGCTCTCGGGAACAGGGCCTAGTGGAACGTTGAATCTATGCTCGCATTCAGGGAACCTATCCCTCGCCCATTCAACTATATATCGTCTCTCTCTAGGAGCCCATGTCCCAAGGGGTGGAACCTTCGACATCCTACTTCTTCACCCCCTTCTTCCTCCTCTTAGATAGGGCCAACTTCATCCCCTTCCTCCACTTCTCATAATATACGCCTCGCTTCATCTTGAGTTGGCGTATGACAGTCCTCATTCTCCTAGCCGAGCAATCTGGGCATAACCCCCTATGGCTTAACATTTTCGCTGGATAAAGCTTCCCACACACTTTACAAGCCTTTTTCTCCTCTTTCACCATCAAAATTTTAGTAAATCAACCTACTATAAAATTTTAAATTGCCTTATAAGCACCCCAAACCCCACTCATATACGTGGGAGGTGAATAGTAGGAATGGCTAAAATCCTTCTCCGTCCACTGGATAAGATAGCAGAGAAATGGGGTAAGAATGCGCAGGCTGCGGCTCCGTATTACGAAGCGGGAGTCACCGAGCCTCTAGAGGACTGGGCCTCTGAGACCGTCGCCGCCGCACCTGTCTATAAGGCCGCTGTCACTCAGCCGAACATAGATAAGTTGTTCGTCGGTGGAGTTAAGAGGGTTGGAACCGCTAGATGGCAAGAGAGAGCGAAGACCCTAGGAGTTCCAAGATATGGGCCAGGAGTAGCGGCCTCAGTAGAGTGGTATAAGGAGCAGTTTGGGCCATACGCCGAGGAACTATCCAGAATAGAGCTTCCTGAGAGGGCTCCAAGGGGATCTGAAGCAAACTTGGAGAGAGTCCGTGTGATAATGAAGGCGTTGTTCCAGAAGAGGTTGGCGATCAAGGGCGCTGGAGGAACCTAGCAGTTCATGGAGGTGACCAAGGATGCCGATGACATCGGTTCCCCTAGACAAGATATTAAGTCAAGGTGTTACCTATACTACGCATGAGAGAGAAGCATGGATCATCAAGAAGCTTGGGACCAATAGCTCCACTAGAGGCTATCTGAAGATCGATGGTAAGGAGACCACCTACATCCACACAACCGCCGCACCACTACACAAGACATCCTCAAACCTTCTAGGCCCAATAGACTTGGGATCTCTTAGGCTAATCGTTCCACCCGAGACAGATATAGTTTGGAATGGGGCCAGCGGATCGGTTCTAAGAGTGATAGGGACTAAGCTGATACTAGCCCCTGGAGAGAGCTTGGAGACAGGTCTCATGGACAGGTTTAGGAGGCAGACAAGCGAATACATCTACGTAATCGAGGACAGCTACTCCCATGGAACTGACACGGCTTGGAGCGATGGAGACGAAAACGAGGTAATCTCACTTACGCCTAAGACCATCGAGAGATACGTCTTGGATGGAGTGATCATGGCCTCGCTCGAGAACGCCTCGGCATCGATCTCCGAGGGAGACATGGTGATAACCTTCTACTTGGACAACAACCCACTGGAGAACATCACTGGAACCAACATAGACGCAGGCATAGATATTCTCTCCATGCCTAGACCACCTGCGGACACGACCGAGGAGGTGCCATTCTCCTTGGCGGAGTTCCCGATAGCGGTTGAGGGAGACCACACTCTCAGCATAAGGGCTAAAAACGTTTCTGGAGCCGATATAACGCCATCATCTGGAGCCTCGCTGACGGTCACCGTGACAGCCATCGCCAAGTTCTACAGAAAGCCCTAGAGAGGTGAAGTGAGAACATGGCCAAGTTCTACGCATTTAAGACCATAGAGAGCTTCACGGTCTCCGCTGGATCGACTACGGAGAAGACGTGGACAAGCGACGACGACTACATCATCCACAAGATAAGATTAGTTGAGACCACTAGCGTGGGGTTGGTGAACCTAGAGACCACCATAACCATGAACGGATATGCCATCACCAAGGATCTAATCCCTGGAAACGTCTTAGATGGATACTGGAACCAGCTACCAACCCTAGACATAGAGATCAAGAAGAGCCAAGTCATAAAACTCTCATTCGAGAACACTTCATCCAGCGACATAACTCTCTACGTGGTCATGGAACTCTGGAAGTAAGAGACCATCAAAGACCCAGCGAAACCATCCACCTTAACGGGGGATCAGGATCATGACGCTCGTAACAGTAGTTAAGCAATTCACGGTCTCGGCCTCAACCACTAGCACGGAGACCATCTACACCGTAACCGCTGGAAAGAAATTCAAGCTCAACAAGGTCAAGATATGGTTCCCATCAGGAACCAGTGGAGAACTCCAAGTCACGATCCTACATGGAGTCGAGAGAGTAGCCCCAGAGGAAGGATACCTAGTCGGCGATAACAAGGAGTATAGCCTACCATGTCAAGTCGAGTATGGGTCGCAGGAAGAGGTTAGAGCCCTATTAACCAACACCTCCACAACCGATAGCCACACAGTCCAAATAACCCTAGAAGGAGAGGAGAGCTAACCATATAAACCAGACCAACCAAAGGATAACATGGGATCGAGCATGTCCAGCCAACAGGTCAACGTGGACATAAGCGAGATAATCCAAATCCTAGAAGAATCCGAGACCATAGAAGAGGCTAGGCAGAGATTCGCCCTATTGATCCTAGACCGAAGCGGTGGGAACAAGACCGTCTTGAAGCTTTTGAAGTGGGCGGCTGGAGGCCATATTCCGAGGCCGAGGAAGAAGCATAAGAAGAAGTAGCTTAAGGGGGGTTAAAAGATGTCGGTGACAGTTCAAGACGCTCCCGACTACACGGGTTTGGCGAATGTAACCATAGTGGGCCAGATCGAGGCCCTAGAGGTAACTGGCTCCATAACCGTTTCTTCGGGAAATGTGGAGATTACTGGGCCTTTAACTGATGCTGGAAATATTCCCGTAGCTATTCAAGAGAGCATACAATTGGACGTGAACATCACTAACAGCGTTGTCAATATAACTGGCGACGTGACGGTCTCGTCTGGATCGGTTGATATAAGTGGCCCATTATCGGATAACGGGAACGTGAATGTAGCCATTCAAGAGAGCGTTCAGATAGATGTTAATGTGACGAATTCAACTCTAAACATATCGGGTGATGTAACGGTTTCTTCTGGGAGCGTGGATATTAGTGGGCCTCTTACATCTGATGGCTATGTGGCGGTTGAGATCACCAAGAGCATAACGATTGACGTGAACGTAACTAACTCGACTCTGAACATCTCGGGAGACGTGACCGTATCCTCTGGATCTGTAGATATTTCAGGGCCGTTAACGACTGAGGGTAATGTCTCGGTGGCGATCCAGCAGAGCATAACGATAGACGTGAACGTGACCAACTCCGTGATAAACATTCAGGGAGATGTGAACGCCAACATCACGAATCCAACTCTCACCATTCAGGGGGATGTAAATGTCACGAATAGCGTTTTAAACGTGAGCGTAACCAACTCGGTTCTCCCAGCATCCCGTGAGGGCTATGTCCTCCACTTCGAGGCAGGCCAGTATGTCGATTTCTCAGATAGCCCAGACTTCGGGAACATAAGCGGCTCCAATCCCCACACCATAGTGGTATGGCTCAGGTTTGACGATCTGACGAGTCACAAAGCGATAATATTTTTCGGCGAACCCTCGACAAACCAGTTGAGGTATATGGCGTATCACAATACATCCAAACAAATTAGAGTCGGCTACTATGGAAACGACTGGGATACTGGATATACTCCTCCAGCCAAGACTTGGATATGCTTGGCTTGGGTCTATACGGGTAGCGAGGACAAGTTCTACGTGAACGGCGAATTCTACTCCTCTAGAAGTGTGAGCGGCGTGGGCACTCCATCCCCGCCGTGGACGGAGCATTACATAGGCTACTACTCGACAGCGGGTTGGAAGTATGCGGGCGACATGGCTCAAATAATGGTGTTCGACGACATCTTATCTGATGAGGAGATAGCCAAATTATATCAGTTTCCAGACAACCCCCCGACCTCGCATCTAGTTCTCTGGTATAGGTTTGACGCTGGCTCTGGGACGACGGCCGAGGATCTCAGCATAAAGGGTAATGATGGCACGATAGTTGATGCTACTTGGAGCAGGGTCGAGTATCCGCCCACCGCCTTGTTCAACGTCAACGTCGTGGCAAGCCAGATAACCATGAACGTGAATGTCACCAACTCGGTTCTAAACATCCAAGGAAACGTGGAGATAACGAATGCTGAGCTTAACATCAGGATCACGGCACAAGACGTAAACGTGAAGATCATCACTCCGAGTGGAATACCAGCGTATGTCGGGTCATCGTTCATTAACAAGATTGAGAGTGGGGTTGTGTGGGTAACTGCTGGATCTGAGTCGGGGGATCTTCTGAGTGTGAGTGGCAGGGGGAGACTTAAAACGATAGCATTCTATTATAGGACGAGCAACCCAGATAGTGATGCGGTTCGATACGATATGCTTGATAGCGAGATAAGGATATATGTTGATGGTGCGACAACTCCGACAGTTCAAATCAGCCTGAGAGAGCTTGACATGTTAAACGGTCACCAAATATGGGGGCAGGCCATAGACAGCGGTTTAGGAAACTATACCGCACCGATTGGCCCAAGAGGTGGGTTAGGCTTTGCTCAGAGAGCGGATTACGTGTCTGTTGGCGGATTTGGGGCGACAAGAGTATGTGGGGTATATGTTTGTGAGGTGGAGTTCACGACAGGCGTGGTGGTGAGATGGTATAATGCGGACTCAGTTGATTTGGCTGTTCGTGCCATCTTCGAATATGGAAACTACCCAGGGGGTGAGTAGAGAGATGGTTAAGGCGGTTATGATAGCCGAGACGCCAATAAAAATCGTCATACATCTTGATAATGGGGAAAGAGTTGAGTTTAGCAACCCTCATGAGGCAATTGAATACGTGAAGAAACTCGAACCAAGTGACGTGTCAATAAGATGGCTAAAACGTAAAGGATTGGGGAAGGTGGTGTGAGAGTGACACTCTACGTGGTTGATTTAACGGTTCCGAAGGATACCCAGCAAACATCCCCAGAGGAAAAAACCGTGAAGATAGAGGAAGAGGTAATCGTGTCAATAGAATGCCACTTCCCACCTGGATGCCGTGGAATGGTCTATACCGCATGCTACTATGGAGAAGAGCAATTATTCCCCAGACCCTATGGATCATACCTACACGGCGACGGAGAGACCATTAGATGGAGCGAATACTATGAGCTTCCAGAGTCTCCATGCTTCCTCACCATAAGGGGCTGGAGCCCTGGAACCAATTACGACCACACCATCACATGGAGGATAAACGCCCTACCCAAGAAATACGCCTTTTGGTGGATGGTCTTAGATAGGTTTATAAGCTTTCTAGCGAGGATATTCCGTGTGAGAGTATGAGCCAGAATCCAAAGCCTAGGAAGGCTAGGAAGAAGGCCGCTATAATGCCCACGGTTGATCCAGAGGTGGCTCAGAGACATCTAGCCGCATACTTCTACGCCCTATACGGTGGATGCGACTGCGAGGCATGCCAGCTCCTTAGACCCATCGCCGAGAAGATGCTCAAAAACTTGAAGAAGTCTAGGCCAGGGGTGATGGAGGGTGGCTGAGGAGAAGAAGGAAGAGTGGGAGGAGCACGAGCTACACATCAAGCGAGCCGAGATACCAGTCTATGTGGAGCCAGGGGTGACTAGGACACAATTGGCCATAACGTTCTGGAGCGATAGGATTCCTCCTCAGACCGTCTTCATTTGGAAGGATGAGTGGAGCAAGGAGAAGGAGGCCGAGGCGATCAAGAAGAAGATAGAGGAGGTATTGGGCACCAAAGTGGAGACCATGAGGGTTAGGATCAAGCGTAAGTGAGGTTGAGATGGGTAGGCCTCTCCCACCCGAATGGCAGCAGACCCCAGTCATAGGAGAGGTAGCTAAGTGGCTAAACGACGTATGCGAGGAGATCCAAGACTTCATAGGCTGGGTTATAGGCCAGATAACCGAGTATCTACCCAGGTGGATAGTCGATGTGATCGACTGGTTTTGGAGCATGTGGAGATGGCTTAAAGACAAGATCTGGAGCTTCTTCACAGACCCGATCCAATACGTCAAGAGCGGGTTGAAGTGGGTCTATGACATGCTTCCAGACTGGGTTAAGGCGATCTTCGACTGGTATTGGAGAATATATTGGGGGGTTGGAGAAGCCATCTACAACTTCTTCACGAATCCAGTCGAGGCGCTTAAAGGCTTGGGGGAGAAGATTTGGAAAGCCATCCCAGATTGGGTGAAGACTCCACTAGAATGGCTTAAAAAGCTGGGAGACCTAGAGGTCAAGCTAATTATAGGGTTCTTCACAGATCCTGTTGGAACCCTTAAGGGATTGGCGGACACGGTTTGGGGAGTTCTACCCGATTGGCTCAAAGATTGGATCAAGGGAGCTAAGGAGACAGCCGAGAACTTGTGGAGCAATATCCCCAAGTGGCTCAGCGATGCGAGGGAGGCTATCTCGAAGGGGTTGGGAGAGGCTAGAGACAGGATAGTGGCCACGTTCGATGGAGCCCTGTCATCCGTGGCCAACGCCATATCAAACTTTGGAAAGCAATTCTGGGAGGGCTTAACCCACTTCTTCACCGAGACCCTTCCAGCCACAGCCAACACATTCGTGAGATTCGTGTCCACCCATACCATCGAACCCCTATGGAACGGGTTGAAGGGGTTGGCCAATTGGATAGCCAATACCCTAAGTAACCTATTCGAGCCCTTGAAGAAGCTCATAACCCCTCCAGCCAGATCCACTCCAGAGGTCACCCTAGACTATGCTTGGAGAGTGATGATGACCGCCATAGGCATAACCAGCGTCTTCGGGGTAGCGGCCATCGCTGGAGAACTGGTTCACCCACTAAAGCAATTGGGGTTCCCGAGGCTTGCGGCGATGATGTGGGAGGTCGCAGGCTTCCCGAGGATAGCGTCTAGGATTATGCACACGATTATGACCGTGGCCATGACCTTGCCATTAACCCAGACCCTCATGCCAATCTATCAGCCCCTGATGCCACGGGAGGAGGAGGTCATAAGCTTGACCAGATGCGGTGGATGGACTTGGGAGGAGTTCAGGGAGCTTATGAGGAGGATAGGCTACAACGAGTATTGGGCTAGCCAATATTGGCGAAGCCACTTCCAGATGCCAGACCTCGACACTCTCTTGAAGATGTGGAATAGGGGCATAATAGGCGAGGACATGGTGGACTACGCTCTCAAATATGTGAGCTATGAAGACAAATGGATTCCATGGCTAAAAGAGCTGAGATGGTATTATCCAAGCGTATCAGACCTGATAAGATTCTTTGTCCGTGAGGCTATTCCAGCGGTTCACGGAGAATTGGCCAGAGCCAAGCTAGTGGGGCTTCCAAAGGAGTTCTACGACTATGGGGCTAAGGCTGGATTGAGCAAGGAGTGGGTCGAAGCGTATTGGGCGGCTCACTGGGTCTTGCCATCAACCGAGCAAGTATATAGGATGCTTTGGAGGGGGCTTACGTCTCCCTACACTAAGAGACCGATGACCGAGGAAGATGTCAAGACCTTCTTGAAGGAGGCCGACATAGACCCACGATGGAGAGGAAACCTGGTCGAGATAGCGTATCAGCTTCCAGGGAGGATTTTGGCCAGATGGGGATTGGAGTGGGGAGTCTGGGATCTGGAGAGATTCCAGGAATTCTTGAAGGCCGAGGGAATCCACCCAGACTGGATTCCAGACGCCGTGAAAGCCGAGAAGGCCAACGTATTCAGGGAGCATATAGCCGCCGTGGCCTCGGTCATTAAGCGAAAGTATAGGGAGGGATACTTGACCTATGAGGAGGCCAATCAGAGGTTGGAGAAGCTGAGCTATCCAGAGGAGGCTAGGGTGCTTATGTTGGAGGCGATGGAGGAGGAGTATGACTTGGATTGGAAGGAGGATATGAAGAAGGCGTATATCAGCGCATATAGGGATGACAAGATGACAGCCGACGAGTTGAGAGCCGCTCTCCTAGGACTTGGAATCAGGGGTGACAGGGTGGATAAGATAGTCGAGATAGAGACCTTGAAGAAGGAGAAGCGTGCTCCAGCCCCAGAGACCTTGGAGAGGAGACTTGAGTCTCTTAGGAATAGGAGGAGAGCCCTAGCAGAGAAGTTGATGGACTTACAGAGCGACCTAGAGGATCAAAAGAAGCTGTTGGAGGCTGAGATGCGGGTCTGGGAGGAGAGGATAGCGATCCAGATGGATAGGGTTAGGATGGCTCCAGAGGAGAAGAAGCCCATCGAGGAGAAGAAGCTCGAAACCCTCAAGCGTAGGATGGCTTTGGCTAAGCTTAGGAGGGAGGCGAGGATAGGAGATATTCAAGAGACCATAGAGATGCTAACCCAGAGAATAGACGACCTAGACGCAGAGATAAAAGCCTTAGAACAAACCCTAGGAAAGCCAGCCGCCAGCTAACCTGGCACTCTACCTAGCCAAATATAACCCCAATTCTTTTTGCTTCTCTATCTCCTTGAGGATCTTCTGGCGTGAGACCCCTATTCTCCTAGCCACTCTGGCGATGCTCTCGGGGTTTAGTGGGTTCTTGTCAAAGTCTGGAACCGCTATCTTTAATCCCTCGTATTCTCGCCAATATTCGATCACCAGCCATGAGATTCCATTAGGCTCTCTGAGCTTGGACAGTAGCCACGGTCTCCTCCTAAGCAGGCTTATGATCCGCTTCTCCAGCCACTCCCAGCTACCCACCACCCCAATTACCCCCAAACATTATAGGTAAAACTGATATATAAAAAAAGTGGGGAAAATTACGGGTAAAAGCCCTATACTCCATCCTCTAGCTCCTCCAGATAGTCTAGGTCTTCTTGGTGGTCTAGGATCTCCTTGACCTTATCTAGGTCTCCCTTGAGGTAGCTTATTATGGCCATGATGTGGGCTTCTCGTAACTTTATGCCGTAGCCCTTCTCCTTGGTGAATACCATTAGGCTGGCTCCATCATACCATTTATGGAGCTTGACTATGATTCCATCATTCCATTTGGCGAAGTATAGCTGTCCCTTCTTGGTGAGACCCCACTTGCTCGGCTCCGTGCTATAAATCCTATACCTTGACATCTTTGACATCCTCCAGCTTGGAGGCTATCTTTATGATTTGATCCCATGGCTCCATGTCCTTCCACCATCCCAGGTGGTCGTGGAGCTGTGAAGCCTTCCTCTCGGCCTGCTCGGTATCCCATATCATCACAACCCTACCATCCCTGACAACCAGATAGACCGTCACCCTCCACCCACCTCTTCCTCCTCATCTTCTCCTAGAACCCATTTGAGAATCTCTATCTCGTCCTCTATCTCCTCGATGTTGAGCTGGGTCATGGCCACGTTGAGTCTATCGTCCTTGAAGTAGTCCTTCTCCCACTCCAGCTCCTCCAGCTCCTCCTCAAGCTTCTTAATCCTCTCCCTAATCTCCTCCTCGCTCCTCAACTATCCTCAACCACCTCCTTGAGACATTCATATATTCGCTTCATGCATTCCCCGCATACCAAGACACATCCAGCCTCCAAGGATAAGCTACTCGCACCCCTACAGGCGGTTAAGTCGAATAGATCATAGATGGGTTTCTCCACGCCACAAATACTACATCTAGCCCTCCCAGAACCGCTCATCCTCTCACCTCTCACTAATGCCCATGTTACATCTCCTTGTATTCTATCCACCACTTGAGTCTTATTATCTTGTTCTTGCATCTGGGGCAATAATCGGGTTCTGTGTCAGAAATCCACTGGAGTCCGCATACTGCACAAATATAGACTGGCATCCCTCTCTACCTCCATTTTAGGTCTTCTCTAACATATTCTAGTAGCTCTCCGATGTCTATGTCATATTTTTTCCACACGAAGTCGGTTCTCCCAAAGATCCAATCTATGAAGGATGGCGGTTCAAGCCTCTCAACCCTACCGCATTTCTCACAGTATCGAAACTTTATACCCACGACATCGACATATCTCCATCTATGCTCACATCGACGCCAAAACCTCACCCTCTCACCCCTCGCTCATATCTCCTCCTATTCTCTTCTTGATCCGCCAACTCATACCATAGATACGCATGGTATCTCAGTTCTTGGAGCATGTCATCAGGTAGCTTCCTAACGAGCTCTGGATTCGGCTTCTCACCCAGCGTAGGCATGGCCACAAACTTCTCATCCTCAACCCACTTATCGAGTTGGAATGCTGGATTTCCACGGTAGTGATCCCTTAGATAATCTTCTATGGCCTTCTCAACCACCCTACTAAGATTCTCACCCTCCTTCCTAGCATGCTCCCTAAGCCTCTCGGCGAGATCGCTGGAGATCGAAACGCTTATAATCTGCCTAGAACCCTTCAAGACCACCATACCCACTCACAAACATAGTTAGTTATTAAGTTAGTTATTAACCTTACCCATATACAATACCCATCCCATATTCAAGCAAATGCACATAATTAGAGATCCCTTCATCTTTGGCCATAGATTAGGCTCATCAGAGATGCGAGTATCCTAGCCATAGCCTTCTTAACCTCCTCTGGCTCCTTCTCTAAGGTCTCCCACCACCTTCTCTCAGCTTTCCTATACGCTTTAAATCCCGCGACCGCTCTCTCCACTCTCTGCTCAAAGGTATCTGTAGGCATATCATACACCCCACTCTTCTCAAGCTCCTCCATCAAAATCTCAAATCTAAGTCTCCAAAGCTCATTAACCCTCTCCCTGACCCATCCAGATAACCTCACGCCTCCAACCCGCTCCATAACACCACCCCAGAAAATACCACATATCCCCTTATATCTTTTACCTTGAGAATATCTTAGCGTATATACGCATACCCCCCAGAAACCCATAAAAATATATACCCCCAAACACACCCCAATAACGTGGGAAAATGGGTCGAACAGTAGTATCTATACATGATTTCAAGCATCTCCAAGAGCTACTCCAAAAAACAAGAGAACAGCTATGGTGGCTGATAAGCGATCAAATAGACTTCATGGAACACTACAGGCGATACATGGATCGAATGGCCACAGCCTTATCATGGGTAAGAACCCTAGACTATTGGCTCGACCAACTAAGAGACATAACCAAAGAAAAGAGGTGAGAGAATGAAGGCTAAGATCACTTTAGATGGCTTGAGAGCGGAGTTGAGTAGGAATCTCTATCGCGTCGAGATATCGATAGAAGCGGAGCCGAGCGGACTAAGGGGCGAGGTCTACACCATCCGCGTATACGCCGTTCCAAAGCTCCCATTCCTCCGAGAAGTCCTAGGAACCCCGCGAATAGGAGCCCTCGAGGCAATACCAAGGGGTGATGGAATCTACGAGGTAGACGTATGGGACTTATTTAGAGTCTTGAAATACGGGGCGAAGGAGGCCGACGACCTCGACCTGAAATGTAAGAGATTGATCGAGAGACTACGCGAGTTGGTCTCGGAGAAGGAGACCGAGAGGTGAGAGAGATGGCTTGGGCTTTATGTAGGCGTTGTGGATGTCCTGTCTCATGGCCAGCGAGGAGAGGCCACCGATTAAAGGATTACAAATGCCCCAAATGTGGAGGAGAATTGAGGAGAGCTACTCACGATGAGGCGGTTGAAGCCATGGCCAAACATGGAGGATTCTACGACTACTACGTGGACAGATGGATCTCCAAAAAATCCTATGAAGAGCGAGAGAAGAAGTGGAAGGAAGTCTTCGAGAAGATATTGGAGGGAGGGGTGATCATCATAAGATGAAGAGGATAGAGGAGAGAGTTAAGGAGTTGAGAAACATGGGAGTAAAGCATCGAATAATCGACAGAGTTAGAGTCCTACTGATACCAGCCATCAAGGAAACCCTAGACGAATTCGAGGACGTATTCATGAGGATGGGACTAGCCATACCAGAATTAGAGGGAAGAATCAAGGCTCTCGAGAGGAGACTAAAGAACCTAGAAGATGAAATCGCATACCTCGAGGAAGTCATGGCCAAGCATGGACTCTTCAGGATAATGGCCAAGGAGGTGGATGAAGATGCCAAAGAGTAGAACCATGAAGCTAGTAACAGTTCATTTCCCCGAGTGGATGCTCGAGGCCATGGAGGAGGCCAGAAAGAAGATGGGACTCTATACTCGGAGCGACTTCATAAGATATAGCGTGAGATGCATGCTAATGGAGGTGCTGGGAGATGCCGATCCTCAGCGTTAAAATGCCACAAGTCCTAATAGAGCTCATGGACGACCTAGTGGAGGAACGAAAATACCCCAACCGATCAACCATAGTAAGATACGCCATAATAGACCTCCTAAGAAGGGAGGGGAAGATATGAGCGCGGAGAAAAACATCCTAGCAGACGCCATAAAGAGATTCGGCGAGGATAGAGTCCATAAGTGGATCTCCATGGCTGGCCACCACGCTCGACAGTTCAACCCAGAGGTAAGAGTTGGAGAAACCCCACAGGAACGCCTAATATTCGCCCTGCTAGAAATCCTAGACTTCCAATGCTACGAATTCAAAGACGCCCCATGCTACCCTGGAGTCTCAAAAGAAGAGATAGAACAATTCCTACTAGACCACAAAAAAGAGGTAGAGAACGCCAAAATAGACCCACCATCCTACCTAGGACTCCTATGCGGAGTATTCAACTTCCTACTCAAAGAAGAGAAGGGGAGATGAAATAACATGACCGAGAGAATCCTAGTATTCAAGGGAGATAAAGTGGTCTATGACTCCTACTACGGGAAGATACTATGCATATCAAGGGATGATTGCTTCCTTATAGAAGATGTCCTCCCAGTTGAAATAATGGGAGTGAACACGGTGCGAACTATCTATAACACTGGAGTCTTTGTGATACGAGGGAAGGAGCTATGGAGCGATGGCGAGAAATGGATCATCAGGGGATGAAGACCGAGGTAGTGGCTCTAGTCATCTTCTTGGCCATGGCCATCCTATTCGTGGCCATCTTCATCCTAGGACTCCAACTACTATACCAGCTATTCCAAGAATGCTGGATGGACATAACAGCATGCCAGCCACTCCTGCCCCCACTAGAAACTCCACCAAATCCCCTATAAACTCCCCTATTTTTTCCCTCCTCTTTTTCCTCCTCTTTAGACAGAACTCCACCATCTCATATATGCTAAACACTATCCAGATCCATGGCCACATAACGCTCAATATCCCTAGCCCTAGATGCGCCAAACTACGCCTATCATCAAACACAACGATCCTCATAGGGCTCTTACGATTTGTAGGATAAGGCTTAGAATGCTGGAGACCGCTGAAACCCCTAGAATAACCTCGAGCCTAGTCATCCTATGCTCCCAATACTCGATATACATGGCAAACGCCTCCCAGCTAACATAAGGACTCTCATTAGCCCTCGCCAACCTATTAAGCCTATCTAAGAAACCACTCTTACGCCTCCACATACTAGCTCCTCCTCCATCCTCCTCTCAGCCATGGCCAACACCACTCCAACCACGAAGCCAGTTATATGAGCCGCCACGGCCACGCCTTGATTCATAGAGAACAGCATCCCAACCTGTCCAACAAACCACAACCCGAGGAAGACCATCGCAGGCATCCGCTTACCCAAGAATATCAAATGGTTCCGCGGATAGAATACTAGATACATCCCCATGACCCCTGAGATAGCGCCGCTAGCCCCTATAATGTAGATCGGAGCCAATCCCAAGCCTATCATGTGAAGCCATAGAACCTGTCCGAGACCAGCCAAAACCCCTAGGATCAAGTAGTATGCCATGTATTTACCATGGCCTAAGCGACACTCCACGTTATCGCCGAAAACCCATAGGAATAAGACGTTCATAGCGATATGAGCATGTGGAATCACCAGCCCATCAACGGTCTCCACCATCGGGTAATGGAGCCACATATAGGTGAAGAGACGGTAGAACTCACCCACCAACACCGTTGGAATCGGTAGGAGACCCAATACCTTAACCCAATAGTCGATGTTAGTGATCGTCTGGAGATAGATTAAAGCCATGGCCACGACCAACAGCTTAGTAATATCCGCTGGACAGCTAGGAAGCTCCTCATCCCTCAAAATCTTCCTAAGCCCATACTGGAGCCACTTCCAGAGATTAAATGGCTCGACTGGAGGCTCGGGTGGAGGGGTTGGAGGCTCCTCTGGAGGCGGCGGAGGAGGAGTTGGAATAGGCTCCTCAACTGGAACCACATCAACCCAAGCA
>Ga0190310_1000359_pt1 | contig 15779 bp, 18 predicted proteins | sample 48700778_MG_FD_165059 | JGI IMG/M metagenome (GOLD analysis project Ga0190310, IMG submission 165059) | Hydrothermal vent sediment bacterial communities from Southern Trench, Guaymas Basin, Mexico - 4870-07-7-8_MG | ecosystem: Environmental > Aquatic > Marine > Hydrothermal vents > Sediment ... | reverse complement strand
CCATCGACATGGGAGTCAACGTTGAAAAAGCTGAGAACTTGAGGAAGAAATCGCTGCATGAGCTCGAGCTTCTACGCTCAAGCCCATTCAGTAAAAGAGTAATAACTGGAAAAGAGAAGGTTTACAGCTTAATGGAGGAGATTAGCTGTGGGTAGACTTCACGAGGGAGTTATATCGGTTGAAGATCTCAAAGACATTCTACCTCCAAAAGAAAGACTTGAAAAAGGCCCTGTAGCCATAATAGAGTGCATTGAAAGCATTCCATGTGATCCATGCTCCCTAGTATGCAAACAAGGCGCTATAATTAAACCGAGCATTTCAACTCCTCCGAGAGTCGACTATGACAAATGTATTGGATGCGGTGCATGTGTTCCAATATGTCCTGGGCTTGCGATTTTCATGGTTGACTACACTTACAGCGAAGATAAGGGGCTCGTATATCTCCCATACGAGTTTACCCCGCTCCCCGAGAAAGGTGAAGAGGTAATTGCTCTCAATAGAGAGGGCAAAGAAGTTGGAATGGCTGAAGTAGTTAAAGTGATAACGTACCCGGATAAGACAAGCGTTGTGTGCATAGCTGTAGATAAGGATCTAGTTATGGAGGTTAGATTTTTCAGGAGGAAGGAGAATGGAGAAAAAGGATAAGATTATAGTATGCAGATGCGAGGACATCACATACGATGAAATAGTTCAAGCCATAAGAGAAGGCTTCACAACGCCAGATGAGATAAAGAGGGTGCTGAGATGTGGCATGGGCCCCTGCCAAGGAAGAACATGTATGCGACTGATCCAGAGAATAATTGCTAAAGAGCTCAACAAAAACCCAGCTGAAATAAAGATGCCGAAGGTTAGACCTCCACTGCGTCCCTCTCCTATAGGCTTATTCGCTGGTGAGAAAAATGATAAAAGAGAAAGCTGAAGTCGTCATAGTTGGAGGCGGAATAGTAGGTTGCTCAATAGCCTATAACCTTGCAATCAGAGGTGTTGACGTAGTTCTATTTGAGAGAAGTTACTTAGCAAGTGGAGCAACTGGAAGATGCGGTGGAGGGATAAGACAGCAGTGGAGCACGGAGGAAAATATAAGGCTTGCCATGGAAAGTGTCAAGATCTTTGAAGGGTTAGAGGAGGAGCTAGATTACCACATAGAATATTATCAGGGAGGATACCTTGTTCTTGCACATACAGAGGATGAGGTAAAGCAGTTCAAGAAGAATGTAAGCCTACAGCGTAAACTGGGTTTAAATGTTAGATTCCTTGAAGCAGATGAGATAAACGATATAGTTCCACATCTGGATGTAGAGGCCATAGGAGCCATAGGTGCAACATGGTGCCCAACAGATGGCCATGCAAACCCCTTTAAAACGACCATAGCATATGCGAGAGCAGCTGAAAAACATGGAGCACACATCTACAAGTTCACTGAAGTCAAAGGAATAAAAGTGGAGAAAGGGGAAATCAAAGAGGTAATAACTGATAAAGGAAAGACGAAAACTAAGATTGTGGTAAATGCTGCAGGAGCTTACTCACGTGAAATCGCTAAAATGGTTGGAGTAGAGCTTCCAAATAAACCCTACAGGCATGAGATACTCGCTACGGAGCCTCTTAAGCATGTGCTTGACCCGATGGTCATATCATTCCATGACAACGTCTACTTTAGGCAGACAGAGCATGGTGAAGTAGTTGGAGGATGGGGTGACCCAAATGAGCCATCCAGCTATAACATTGAATCAAGCTTCCATTTCATAGTTCAAATGTCAAGACTCCTCTCAAGATACGTTCCAAAGTTTAGGCATGTGAACATAGTTAGGCAATGGGCTGGACTTTACGATGTAACACCAGATGCAAGACCAATACTTGGACCCGTAGAGGAGGTTGAAGGCTTTATACAGGCAAATGGGTTCTCAGGCCACGGATTCATGGTTGCCCCAATGGTAGCCAAGCTTATAGCAGAGCTAATAGTGGAAGGTAAAACATCTCTCCCGATAGAAAGCCTGAACTTGAAGAGGTTCAGGGAAGGACGTGTAATCAAGGAAGCTTCCGTTGTAGGCTAACTATTCAAACTCAATGGTTGCAGGAGGTTTGGGTGTAACATCATAGTATATTGGAAAGTCTCCTACCTCATCCTTTATCTTTTGCGCAACTTCACATAGTCTATTCATTGAGATTTCAGCTACATTAGCAGTCATTAGATCGCTGCTTACAACCGCTCTAACAATGATAGCATGTTTTCTCTTCTCATTTCCACGCGAAATGTTGTACACTACTCTAGTGTATTCACTAAACTTTGAGATTAATATCGCTTGTAGCTGGACAAGTTGAGGGATCGTCTTTTCCTCGATGTTTTCGTCCATTAATGCTGCAATTCTACCATATACTCTAAGATCCCCTTTGATACCTGTGGCATATGTATCCATGCGTTTCACCGTAAGTCTTTCAACTATTCTCGTAGATAGTTCAATTGAGGCTCTCTCATCTATGCTCCACTTATTATCTATCACAGCTGCGAAATACTGTGAACAATTCATTTCAGCAAGTTCCTTTTCCACTATTTCAGTAGCCTTCCTAGCTAAGTCAAGCTTTCTCTCGGTAAGCTTGCCTACGGCTCTTATGAGAAGCCCAGGTCCTGGAAACGGTTGCCTATCATATATCTTCCTAGGTAATCCCAAGAACTTTGCAAGCTCTCTAACTTGATCCTTGTACATGTCTGCCAGAGGCTCGATAACTTTAAATCCATACTTTTTAACAGTGTCTATTCCTATCTGCTTCAAGACATTGTGTTGAGTCTTTATTCCTCCTTTAGTTTCTATCCAGTCCGAAGCTATAGTTCCTTGAATCAAATACTTGCATTTAGCCTCCTTAAACTTTCTGCCAAGGACGCTGTAGAAAATCTCTCTAAAGATCCTTCTCTTTTCTTCAGCATCGCTTCTGCCAAGAAGCTCGGATAGGAACTCATCTTTGGCATTTATGATCTCAACATCTAAGCCATACTTATTGGAGACATAGTCAACATCCTTGAAATCTCTCTCGCGCATAAACCCAGTATCTATAAAAACACACTTAAGCTTATCCCCAATAGCAATCTTTGATAAAATGGCGGTAACCGTGCTATCGATCCCCCCACTCAGTGCAACTAATGCATTCTTTCCCTTCGTTTCTCTCCTAATCATATCCACTATACCGTCAACAAGAGCTTGAAAGTTCATCTACGATCACATCACAAAGTGGTGAAAGATTACATTAATAATAACACGACAGCTCCATTTTTCTCTTTTCCTACTTTAAAAGTGGAAGATTTCCAGTAACCTTATCTATTCTACTGCTTTCAGCGGGTCCTATTCCAAGAGCTGTAACCGTGCCTGGGGGAACCTCAGTTAAGCCCATATCCCTTATAAGCGCACATGGAAGATCAAGTTCAACAGCCTTCCTATAAAGCTCAATTAAATGCCTCAGATCCCTGGCTTTTAACACAACCTTTTTTGCACCCTGCATTCGCCATTCATTCCAAGCTGCTGGATTCCCTGCCCTGGCCTTTTCAGAGGCCTCTAAGCTGGCATGGCATGCTTGTGCAATCATTTTTCCGATGCTGATTTTTAAATCCTCACGGAGAACTATGACCTGCTTATATTCCATCTTCATATCATATAGAGGCTATTTTTGATAAATAGTGTAAGTAGGAGCGTGAAGCGATTGAAATGGCGAATTGTAAGGGTTAGTTCGGAAAACCCATTCATGAACTTAGCCATTGAAGAGGCCATATTGATCGCTGTTGATAGAGGTGTTGTACCAAGCACTCTCAGGTTCTGGGTGCACGATCGTACCGTGGTCATAGGAAGATTTCAATGCCCAGTTGAGGAAGTTGACCTTGAAAAATGCGTGAAGGATAAGGTATATGTTGTGCGCAGACACACCGGGGGAGGAGCCGTATACCATGACAGGGGAAATTTAAACTATGCCCTCTCTATAAGCAAAGGTTCCTCAAGAGTCTTTGGAAACTCGATTCTTGGAAATTTCAAGGTAGTTGGCGAATGTATTGCAGATGCCTTGAGAATGCTAGGCTATAACGCTAACTTTAGACCAATTAATGACATTGAAATAGAGGGTAGAAAAGTGTCTGGAATGGCTGCAAGCGTTCACAAGAGTGCTGTGTTCGTGCATGGATGCTTACTGGTTAACACAGACGTCTCAAACTTAACCAAGTATCTTAGAATTCCCAAGGTTAAATATGTGACAAAGGGGGTTAAATCCGCTGTAAAGCGTGTAGTAACGCTTCATGAATTAAAGGGTTCTCCAGTGGAAATGAGGGAAGTAGAGGATGCAATAGCTGAGGCATTCTCCCACAAGCTTGGAGTGTCCTTTAAGGAGAGTGATCTCACGGAATATGAAATCAAGCTAGCTGAAAAGCTTTACATGGAGAAATATACTACACTGGAGTGGATGGCACACATATGTCCAGAGTGCCCAAGATATAGTGAGGATATTGAAAAGTTAAAGGCTTACTTGGAGGCAATAAGGAAATGAGAACTATAACTCATGTATACAAGCCAAAAGATGGTAAAATGATAAGGGTAATCCTTGCATTAGATAATGGGAAAATCAGTAAGGTAGTATTTGCAGGAGATTTCTTTATAGACCCACCAGAGAAAATTAAGGAACTTGAAAATACATTGAATGGCAAAGGCATTGAGGAAGCTCTACATTTAATTGAGACGCTGCTAGGGGAGAAGGTTAATCTGATAGGGTGCTCTATTGAGGACTTTAAAAAAGCACTCCACGAAGCATATACGAAATCAAGGGCTTAAAAGCTTTGATTGGTGCACTACTCATCCTCCAAATAGGAACTTTAATCTTAAACCTTAACGCTGTTTTCCCCTTCCTTATAGCCTCCATTAAATCTTCAATCTCGCTCTCAGCTGCAACTAATGTATATGCTATTCCTATCTCGAATGGGACATGAGCATCGCTTCCAGCGGTCATGGCCCTATTGTATCTCCTCGCATATTCCATTGCCCTCAAATTTTCTCTCTGGGAAAAACACCTAGCATTAAATCCTTCAACGACGTCAACCCGTCTAATTACTAGATTTATATCCTTAAAGTTTCTTCCACGTGAGAATGGGTGAGGTAAAATGGTTAAACCATTTTCATCACGTGTTTTCTCAATAAGCTCCAAAGGTGATTCTCTGAACCAGTGCACGTTAAACTTCGTCCCGACGACTATGATCTCTCCAAGAACGGTCTTGAACTCGTTTCCAAATAACACTATAAGCCCTCTTCTCCTGAGATACTTAATGAAGCTTTCCGGAGGATATTTATTGTGGTCAAGCAGTAGAACACCATCTAATTTTTTTCGTCTACACATATGTAATATGAATTTTGGAGTGTTAACTGAGTCAAAGGACATTATTGTGTGAACATGCATATCGATTTTGACGGTTTTCATTTTCACAGGCTGGTAAAGGTTTATAAGTCATTAGACTATATGAGAATATAAGTCGCATCACTGACGTGGAGGCCTAAAGCTGGTTAGATGTCCCATATGTAATAAAAGGTTAACCTATCCTCCTCCAATACCTATAAAGGAGAGAAGAGTGCGATTTGTTCATATCCCTAAAACCCTGAAGTTAATGTACTGCGAAAACTGTGACATCTTCATAAGAGTAATTCAAGGAGAAAAACCATACATTGTAAGCATAGATGAAGTATTCAAAGAGCTTATTCTTGCAGGCATTTTACCAAAGAAGCTTAAACTTGAGATAAGATACTACTACAAGAGAAAGAGGAGATCAAGGTATACATGCCCGGTTTGCGGCTTCAGAATGGTCGCTGATGGAACAATTGCCCAACAGTCAATGTACAAGGTTAAGCTGTTCACAGTGCTAAGATGTAAAAGATGCGGCTATGTGCGTAAAGTATTTAAAGGATATTTTTAAATTCGTTATTTCCTATTAAACATATCGAGAACGATGAAAACTACGCTAGAGAAAGTTATTGCATGTGCAATAGTCGTTGTTATAGTGATCGGTTTAGCCTACATATACTATATACAGACAAGTCCGGAGATCAGCGAAGAATATGAAAGCTGGACTGTCAGCATATACTGTGAAGACTATCTCTTCAAAAACTTTACAGTGAAAGACTTGAAGAGCAACTTTGAGCTGATGAAGGTTACACTTGATGTACACGGAGAGCAGCGAACATATGAGGGATTTAAGCTTGCAGATATTCTCTATAACTGCGGCATCCCATATGCTCCATGGGTAGTAGTTATTGGGGCTGATGGCTACACTGTTGAACTTCAATGGGAGAATGTTACAAACGCCGTTCTCTCCATTATATATCATGACCCAGAAGGAGGTATAAGGTACGATCCACCTAGGCTAGTGGGCGAGAACATTAGGCACAGCAGATGGGTTAAAATGGTTGCAACAATAAAGGCAGTATGGTTACTCAAAGTTTTCTCACCGGATAGATCCATCTCATTTACGTTATCTGGATATCATGGACTAAGCTCTTTAATGGCTCTCGGAACTAAGACGATAACAGTTGAGTATCACGGTGAAACTGTCTCCTTTACAGGGGTGCCTCTCACAACAGTAATTTCACAGATAGAGGATAACTTTAGCAACATAGAGAAGATCATTGTCAGAGCATGGGACGACTACCAGATAGAGATAACAAATATGTCTGCCCTGGAGAATTCCATTCTAGCAGTCATACCAGGAAAATCTCCTCTAAGACTTGTGTCGTCTACACTCTCAAAGAAATACTGGGTCTGTGGAGTATCTGAAATTGAAATAGTGCTGTATTCACAATGAGGGACTTCAGCGGTTCAATATACTTTGAACTATCAATTCTCTCAATGCTAGCGGCAATTCCAACAGCTCTAGGCTACGTCACTGGCCCCATATCACATGCAATCAACAGTTTCTCTGAGCTTATCTTTATCCACATACCAGTAGGCTTTATACTCGTGGCCTATAGCATATTGCTGGCAAGGCTCATTGTAAACAGGCTTGGAATAGGGTTCGCTGAAGGCTTAATCGTGGGGTTGCTTGGAGCATTCTTTCACCCAGGAGGAGCACCATTCCTTAAACTCATACGCGACATAGCCTTCGGTGTAGCTGTTGACACTATAATATTCAAATCCATTAGTCCATCAAGATACAGAGTATTCATAGCAGGTGCGTTGGCAAGTCCACTATGTTTTATACCATATCTTTTCTTTGCACCAATATGGAACATCTCAGCTTCAACGATATACATGGTTGCATTGATCAGCGTAAACATAGGCGACGTGATAGCTGGAATAATCGCTGCTATGCTAGCCTATGAAACCTATCATAGAGTGCTTCCACTACTTCACTTTAACAGGCAAAGTGGTGCTTCCCTTAGGTAGGACATATATTGTCCCATCTTTTCCAACGGTTTCCAGTGCTTTTTCAATTGCCTTATCTAAGCTAGGACATGGCTCAAGCTTGAAAACCTCTCTAACCACTCTCGGGTTCATGCTTGAAACTAGAAGAATATTCGTGTTTTCAATGGCCTTCAAATGATAGTACACCTTATGACCTCCAATTACAAATCTTTCCAAAAGAGCATTCTTAACATCTTCAGATGAATTATACTTTTTCATCCACTCAAAATAAAGCTCGTTACCGTAGCCCTCCCTACATTCCGCAACTAGAATGATCACGCCACCATCTTTTACAATGTTCAGAGCATTTGAGATCGCTTTAAACGCTTGATACAAGTCAATGTCATGTGGATATCCATCTGCAGCCACCACTACGACGTCGGCACGTTCATCTGCCTCAACCTTATACATTTCATCCACTTTCTCAACAGCTCTCATAAATGGCTCAATTAATCCACCACTAAATGCATGAACAATCTCTCTCCTAGAGTTCAAAACAACCTGCAGCGTGAAATCAACGCCCGCAAGCTCAGCCGCTTCAAGCATATCCATGTGAACGGGATTCCCATCAAGCACACCTGCTCTAGCACCTTCATCAAACATTAGACAATGATTAAACTGTATGGTTTCATAGGATGAAACACCTGGCAAAATAGATTTACGCCCTCCACCATAACCCGCAAAGTAATGATACTCAACATCTGAAATAATGATTCTAAAATCCCCCTCAAGAAACGCCTCATTAACTTTAACCTCGTTTCCTCGACTAGTTCTACTCACATACTCGAATTTTCCATTCACTCCCCTGCCATTCGACACCCATTCAACTCTCTCCGCTAAAGCTCCTATAAGCTTCAATGCATCCTCCATCGTCACGTCACGATGCGTTCCAGTAGCAAAGAAAACTCTAACACGCTCACGTCCAACACCACTCTTCTCAAGCTCACTAAGCAGCACAGGAAGTATCTTGCCAGAAGGCAGCGGCCGCGTATGATCATCCACAACTATAACTACTCTATCCCCCATACCAACCTCATTTAGACCTCTAAAGTCTCCAACTGGATTCTTCAACGCTTGAAACACACTCTCCTTAACAGTACTCTCAGCATTTCTCTCACGAGGAAGCAAAACACCTAAAACATTCCCATCAGGAACTTCAGCTCTAACAGTTGTCTCACCGTAAGGCAATTCTATAATCATTTTTAACCATGTTCAATTATCATAGCATTCTAAATATGTGAAAATATAACGTAACATATTTTACCCCACTTGTCGTTTGCTTTTTTAAAGTATATGTCGCAAATTTTATAAGCTTACGACAACTTCATATACAGCGAATCAAAGTGAGGGGAGAACTACTATATCGCATATATACCGTTGTTAAACTATATTGTGGGAGAGCAAACAGCCGTAGAATAGCAGATGTTATAGATGTTTCGCAAAGAACAGTTCAGCGTTATCTCAAAGTTTTAGTGAATGAAGGATATGTCGAGCCTATTAGACATGGTATGAAAATCTTTTATCGTGTAATTGCCCCCCTTACCAGAGAGAAGGCTAAAAAATTGCAGCTGGTGAACTTCGCAGAGACGCTCCTGTTTATGAATTAGCAAGAGACATTCAAGATACTATCAAAGAATTCCGCTTGCACGCTGACTTGATTGGAGCTGCAAAAATACACTTGATGGTACCTACTCATAGAAGAATAACTCATAGTATTGATGTAATTGTGGCTCCAGAAAGTGAGCATTTCTTAGTCAAGCTATTAGAGAACATACATGGACTCGCACTTGAAAAAGCAAGAAGTGCGTATGCCGATTATAGGCTCATGCATCCTGTACTTAACATTAAGGTTGATATAATGGTAGAAGGCTTTAAAGAACATGGGCGAATGGTATGGAAGTTGTCAGACATTCTTCGTAAGCGGGGTACATTAACACTAGAGCATGCCATTATAGCTAAGCTCACAAGAAGAAGCTTTGAATATAGAACGGATGCATACGATGTAGCAGTCTCTTTACCTCATATAGATCCTAGCATGTTCAAGCAAATATTGAAAGAGCTCAACAAAGAAAACCCAATAATAGCATATAGAATCCCCAGAAATCTTAACATTGTGGAAAAGTACATCAAAACAGAATACGTAGGAGAAGACGTAGAGATACTGTTAAGGCTCTTAAAAAGGCTTAGAGATTAACTCTGTAAACTCTTCTCCGATAGGATAGTGACCTTTAATCACACTACGTCAAATTCATTATCATTAACCTAGCAATTGTTAAAATAGTGTGATATACCATGGTCTTCATACCCGTAAATAAACCGTTTCTCGGAGAAGAGGAGATCGATGCAGTAGCTGAGGTTCTTAGATCCGGCTATGTCACGGATAAGTCAGGGGCTGGTCCAAAGGTCAGGGAATTTGAGGAAAAGTTTGCATCATTTGTTGGGGCAAAGCATGCAGTAGCGGTAAACAGCGGCACGGCAGGCTTGCATGCTTCTCTATTAGCTATAGATTTAAAGCATGGAGACGAGGTTCTACTTCCCTCATTCACATTCCTAGCCACAGCTGAGGCTGTGGTCCTGGCAGGAGGAGTTCCAAAGTTCATTGACATCTCCCTTGAAACCTACACCATTGACCCAGATGAAATCCGAAGAAACATTTCAGAGAAAACTAAGGCGATAATCCCAGTTCACCTCTATGGGCTCCCATGTGAAATGGATGCTATAATGGAAATAGCCGAGGATCATGGCTTATACGTGATAGAGGATGCAGCTCAAGCCCATGGAGCAGAGTACAAGGGCAAAAGAATTGGAGGCATAGGGCATTTAACAGTGTTCAGCTTCTACGCTACAAAGAACATGACCACTGGAGAAGGTGGAATGATAACTACAAACGACGATGAACTAGCTGAAAAGCTTAGAATGATTAGAACACATGGCGAAATAGAGCCCTATAAGCCCATAATGCTAGGCCACAACTATCACATGCCAGAAATACTTGCCGCAATCGGAATAGTCCAATTAAAAAGGCTACCAGAATTCATAGACAAAAGAAGCAAAAACGCAGCTCACATGTCATCACTTTTAAAAGAAGTCGATCAACTAATCCTACCAGAGGTTCCCAAACACATGAAGCATGCATGGTACCTCTACACAGTTAGACTACAGGATAATGTTGCAGAAAAGAGAGGTAAGCTACTCAAGTTCCTCAACGAAAACGAGATAGGTGCAGCAGCCTACTACTCAACACCCATACACAAAACCCCATTCTACTCAAAATATCCAAGAGGAAAACTCGACAACACTATGAAAGCCTCCAAAAGTGTTCTCTCGCTCCCCATTCATCCGCTAGTCACTGAAAAAGATGTAGAATACATATGCTCAAAAGTTAAAGCATTTTTTGGTGAGTGAAATGCCCAAGCTAATGCTGTATATGAGCATTCTGGAATTTGAAAAGGAAATCGGGAAGAACCCTATGGTCATCATCCCAGTTGGAACTGTAGAGGCGCATGGGCTCCACCTTCCACTTGGAACAGATGCCATTATTCCGGAGAAAATAGCTGCTGAACTTGGAGAAAGATTTGATGCTATTGTTGCTCCAACAATATACTACGGGTACACGCGAAGCCTTAAATCATATAAGGGTTCACTTTCAGTGCGGGAAAATATTTTCGCCGAATATGTTAGAGATGTTGTTAGAAGCTTCTGTGAGAACGGTGCAAAAACTATAATCATTATAAACGGCCATGGTCGACAAGGAAGTATACTCCATGAGAGACTTCTCGACTTCTATGAGAGATATGGTATAACTATAGTAATCATAGACTGGTGGATCTTGGCAAGGAGTATCGACGAGGAATTCTTTGGACATGAAGGAGGTCATGCGGGAATCAGTGAAACCTCAATGATCATGGCCATTAATGAATCGCTGGTTGACAAAGAGGCAGCAAAGGAAACGCCAGCTTATATGATGAAAGAGGGTGTGTATGTGGTTCCATTCCCAGCTCCATTTATTAAACATCATGAGAAGGAGACTCTTGAAGTCGACCATAAAAAGGCAACTAAATATTTTGAAAAAGTAGTAGATGAAATTGAAAGGACGATTAGGGATATCCTTGCAAAACTATCAAAGACAAGGAAAGTGATGAAACGTGGATGAGTTCATAATCGTCGACATCGATGGAAAGGAGTATAATGTGGATGAGTATGAGTTCAAGGATAGCACATTTGAGATACTCGTTAGAAAGGAGGCCTTGAAAGAGGAGCTTAAGGGAGGCCGGCCTTTAATAGTGAATTTCTTGAAGAAGTTCGGGTTTAAATGGGAGCCGATGTCAGATGTAGGTCATATGCGCTTTGAACCGTATGCGAATCTGATTTTCGAGCTCTGTAAAATGTACGCCTTTGAATGTGCTAGGAGAATTGGTGTACCCATTTTCCCTGTAAGTGGAACAAACATGTTTAACTTAGAACATAAGGCTGTTAAAAAGCATGCTGAATTGTTCGGTGAGAGATTGTATGAGTTCAAGATTGGTAAGAATAGGTTCGTGCTTAGATTTGCAGCTTGCCATCAGCAGTTTGCCATTGTAAAGGATTGGACTATAAGTTACAAGCATCTCCCATTTGGCGTGTATGAGCTAGCTGACAGCTATCGCCTAGAGCAGAGCGGTGAGCTTTTACTATGCTTTAGAGTGAGAAAACTCCATATGCCCGACCTCCACATATTCTGTAAAGATATTGAGCAAGCTAAGGAGTATTCTTTAAAGGTGCATAAGCTCATACTCGACGAAATAGCCAAGCTAGGTGAAAGATATGTCGTATTACATAACGTCACAAGGTCATTCTATGAAAACCACAAGGATTTCATAGTTCAACTTAATAAAACATGCAATGCTCCATCACTGATAAAGTTTGTTCCTGAGGGAGTATATTACTGGGTTATAAACGCCGAGTACCATATAATTGACGAGTTGAATCGCCCCCGTGAAATAGCCACTTTTCAAATAGATGTCGGCAATGCTGAGAGATTCAACATCACTTACATGGACAAAGATGGATCGAAAAAGTATCCAACGATAATTCATACGGCGATAGTCGGAAGCATTGAGCGCTTCATATATACTATATTTGATAAAGCTGCAAAGGCCTCTAGAAAAGGTGAGAAGCCCTCTCTCCCACTATGGTTGACCCCGGTGCAAGTGAGGTTAATACCATTAAGAAGCGAGTTTCTCAAGTATTGTGAGGAGATGGCAGAAAAACTTTCAGCTAATAATATTAGAGTGGATATAGATGATAGAGATATGAAGCTTGGAGCAAAGATAAGAGATGCTGAGAAAATGTGGATTCCATATATTGTCTCGATTGGCAGTAGGGAAATTGAGAGTGGGAAGCTTTCAGTAAGAATAAGGGCTTCTGGAAAAGTTCAGGAGATGACCGTAGAGCAGCTCATATCCGAGATAAGAGATAAATGTAGAGGGTATCCATTCAAGGATCTTCCCGGGCCAAGGCTATTGTCAAGATGGCCTAAGGTGGTCTCCTAATGAAGTACTCGGTTGTAATTCCAGTTCATAATGAAGCTAGAATATTGCCAATAACTTTACCTACAGTTCTTAAGTTTGAGCCTGATGAAATTGTCATAGTCTTTGACAGGTGCACAGATAAAAGCTATGAAGTTGCTAGGAAAATTATTCGTGACCATGGTTTTCTAGATCGCTTCACCCCCGTTTTTAAGCGAAGGCCAGCTCCAGATTGGAATCACCAGCTGGCTCACACTCGACACATAGGATTTGAAAAGGCTAAATATGACAGGATATTAAATGTGAGTTCAGACTTCTTCCTCAAGGATGATCCCAGAAAGTATCTTCACCTCCTAGGCAAGAATAGAATTGGAATGATAACTTACAGGTACATGGATTACACTATATTCAATTTCAGTTCAATACCTGCCAACATTCTAGGTAGAATCTCCAAGTTTCTACCCATAATGGAGCCCTTCACTGGAATGTACGCCGTATACAAGCCCTATTGGAAGGCTGTTGGAGGTTTCTCAAAGGAAATAACTGGATGTGAAGATACTTATATATACAATGCACTTAAACGTGCCGGCTTCAAGATAATCTACGCACATGATGTAAGCTATTACAATACAAGGGTGAAGCACTATCCTGAGAGAATATTTAATATAGGATTCCAATACTGGAAAATACTTAGAGCTCCACTATGGAAGGCCATTCTCAGAAGCGTGGTCAGAGGGAGGCCTCACTTTCTTAAAGGCTACTTAGCTGCAAGATATAGTGAACTACGATAGTTTTAATTTCAAGACTAAGTCTTTTAAAGAGGAAACCTACGTGAATAGGTGAAGAAGTTGAGGAGGATAAACATCGGAATCCATGGTAGAAAGTGCATGGATGAAATGCCCTTTGAAATCGTGGAGAGAAAGGGTAAAGGTCATCCAGACTATATATGCGATGCCATAATGGAGCAGGCAGCTGTAAACCTATCCAAGGAATATCTCAAGCGCGTAGGAGTAATTTTACACTACAACTTAGACAAAGGACTACTAGTTGCTGGCAAGACGCAGGTGGCTTTTGGAGGGGGAAAGGTAATTGAACCAATGCTCTTAGTTTTTGGAGACCGTGCTACAGCAAAGATTAATGGCGAGGAGATTCCAATAAATGACATAGTCATAAACGCTGCAAAGGAGTGGATCAAAGATAACCTTAGATTCGTTGACCCAGATGAGCATCTAAGATATCAAGTAGAGATAAAGGAAGGATCTGAGGAGCTCACAGACATCTTCAGACGTGGAAAAAAGGTGCTGGGAGCCAATGACACCTCGGCGGCAGTGGGATACGCTCCACTTTCAAAGCTTGAGAGACTTGTACTAGATGTCGAAAAATATCTGAATTCAAGCGAGTTCAAGAAGCTATATCCAGAAACTGGAGAAGATATCAAGGTTATGGGTTACAGAGTGAAGAAGAGAGCTACTTTGACTATAGCCTTAGCCTTTGTGGATCGCTTTATAGAGAGTGAACGAAAATATTTCAGGCTTAAGCGCGAAATACTTGAGAACTTAAATGAGTATGTGAAGGAGAAAGTTGACTTCAGAGTTAAAGTAAACATCAATACACTTGATAAACGAGGAAGAGGAGTTTACGGAGTATACTTAACTGTTCTAGGTACATCCGCTGAATGCGCAGATTGTGGTGAAGTTGGAAGAGGAAATAGAGTGAATGGCCTAATACCATTGAACAGGCCTGTAAGCAATGAGGCAGCCGCTGGGAAAAACCCTGTAAGCCATGTAGGTAAAATATACAACATTCTCACACATAAACTGGCTGACGACATCTATAAATCGGTGTCAGGCATAAAGGAAGTTTATGTGTGGCTTGTAAGCCACATTGGACAACCAATAAATTACCCCGCAACAATAGACGTTCAGATAATTCCAGAGCGTGGTTTTGACATCAAGGCTGTTAGATCAGACATTGAGGATGTTATTAACAGTGAGCTCGATGGAATCTATGATTTCTGCATGGATTTAGCACATGGAAAGTTCTCTGTCTGCTAACTCTACATTGTAGCCACTGAGAACCCTACATCATCCACTACAATTTTTGGAGCTGTTACTGGCACGTTAAACTCCATCCACCAATGAAATATCTGCTCGGAATCTTTTCCTATGGCTCTTACATTCTTCAATATTTCTAGAAGATTTGAATCCATTCTCAGTCCTTTGACTCTTCCAACGATCTCACCATCTTCTATAGCATATACTCCATCCCTTACGATTGCTGAGAAATCTCCTTTTATATAGTTGTGGAATCTAATGTATGTGACATTGTTGACAAATAGCCCATCTCTAACTTCCTCTAGGAGCTCCTCATCTGAATGTTCTCCACTGGATATCTCAAGATGCCATGGCATTGGAGTAATCCATCCAGCATGAGCTGTAGTCTCTGTATCGAATTGAGCAGCTGTTACCCTGTTGTGGACATATGTCTTTAACATTCCATTTTCTATAAGCACATGATTGCTCACCGGTATACCATCGTCATCAAATTTTCTGGCTCCCAGATATCCCTCAGAAAGCGGTTTGTCACTCACGTTGAGAATCTCGGGCCCTACAGTTTCCCCTATTTTCTCTTTCAGAAATGATTGGCCCGACAATACTGAAAATGCCGAGATCGCGTATGCGAACATGTTCATTAAACTTCCAATAGCCGATTTCCCTAGAAGTACACGATACTTCCCAGGCTTTCCCTTTATGACTTCATCTGACATCGACGATATTATCCCAGCCTCTCTTCCAGCTTTCCCAGGTCTGAAATCAGATAGTCTTCTTGCACATGTAAAGTAATGTCCTGTCTGTCTCT
>Ga0190310_1000355_pt1 | contig 15814 bp, 21 predicted proteins | sample 48700778_MG_FD_165059 | JGI IMG/M metagenome (GOLD analysis project Ga0190310, IMG submission 165059) | Hydrothermal vent sediment bacterial communities from Southern Trench, Guaymas Basin, Mexico - 4870-07-7-8_MG | ecosystem: Environmental > Aquatic > Marine > Hydrothermal vents > Sediment ... | reverse complement strand
TGCATGGACCCATGTTGCAGTTTCTGCAGCAGATTCCGAGCAATCCGAATCCGCATTGAGGTTGTTGGGCTAAGAATCTATGCCATACAAGTTTTACCCCATCTCTTTCAGCCTTCTTGACGAGCTCTGGGACCGCCGGATTTATTGAGACCTCCTCGGCTGGAACCCTCCTCATCAAGTATTCAACCCTCGTGCTCTTCCCATCACCCCTCTTCCTCTCAACCATACATTCTCACCCCCTAATACCACCTCACACTCTCATACATCTTCAACAGCTTGGTGAGCGGAGACTCCACCTTGGCAGGGGGAAGGGCTTTCTCCACCCCTGGAATCAGCTTCACGGCCTCGTATAGGAATGGGCTCATCCCCTCCCTCCTAACCTTCTCCAAAACCTCATCAAGGGTTCCGAAGGTTAGGGCTCCGGTTGGACACGCCTCGACGCACGCGGGCACCTTCCCCTCCCTAACCCTGTCGACGCATCCATCGCATTTCAAGACCACCTTTCGCTCATAGTCGAAAGCTGGGTGCCCGAATGGGCATGCGACGACGCACATCCTACAACCTATGCACTTGAGTTCATCTACTAGGACGAATCCCTCATCAGACTTGTAGAGCGCCTTGGTTGGGCACACAGCTATGCATGGAGCGTCCTCACAATGCCTACATTGCATCGGAACCCTGATCTCATCGACAGGGATCACAGAGGCTCTAGGTCTAGGCTTCGGAACCTCTTGAACGGCTCCATAGATATTCTTGCTCACCGAGTGTTGGACGGCGCACTCGATCTCACAGGATCTACATCCTATACACTTCGTCGGATCAACGTATAAAAAGTATTTTGGAGCCTCCGCCAAAATAACCACCTAGATAGAGGATGTGGAGCCGGCTTAAAGGTTTTGGAATAAAATCATTCCAATCTCCAATATTTATGGAAATAATTCTATCCAGATTAGAGTGACAGGCCCTTATATTTTCTCCTCAGCCTCCTATATTCATCGACGATCTTCCATCCCATCTTAGTTAGGCCGATCTTGCCGGTGTGCGAGTTCCTTTCTATGAGTTTTGCGGAAAGCTTCTCCTGAAGATTCATGATCCTCTTTCTTATGGAGGTGTGGGAGACTTTAAGGCTCTCGGCAATGTGTCTAAGGCTCTGAGACCTCGCCACCATATCTAAGATTCTCAATTCCATCTCATCGATCTCAACCCCGGTTGGGGATATCAGTGAGAGCTTCACCTTCGGCGTGAATGAAAGTTCCCTCGGATTATTTGGACACTCCAAATCATTTAGATCTAGGACCTCGAACTCCTCGACTAAATGATAGTCTCTGCTTAGAGGACATCTACCAACCATTCTGAGATTGTTTAGGTAAATAGTGTTACATGATTCTCGATAGGATGGGGTGATTATCTGGAATGGGAAGTCCTTGTAGAATGCCGTTCTCTCCGAGAGGCATCCCACAAAGAAACCATGCTCTTCGCCGATATAGACATCTTTCATCTTCGAGATCAGGCTCGGGAGACTTAAACCTTCAGATGCTCCTTGAACGAATCCTAGATGGAGTCCCCTAACCCTACAAAACTCCAATACCTCGCGTATCTCAAGCTCATTCACCTTAGGGATTATAGGGAATATCAGCTCAATCCTGTCAAATCCATGAGACTCCAACGCTAGGATGCCATGCCTCCTACTATAGAGCTTAGGAAAGCTATCGACGAGCAGCAAGAATCTATCATACTTACTCAATACACCTAACTTCAGGCTCAAGATCTCGTTAACCGGAATTAGAATGTTGATGTTTTTGCAATTGTCCCTGACGATGCGGTAAACCCTATCCAAGGCTGGGTGATTGAATGGGTTTGGGCAGAGCATGAAGGCATCGTTGAATGAGTAGCCCCTACCTCGAAGAATCTCAAAGAAATGGGAGATCGTCTCAGGGTCTATGTGCTTTTGAGGTGATGGGAGATGCCATGGACATATCTTACAATGGCCGGGGCACATGCCATGTAGGTGTAGGAGGAGTGTGAGCTCCCTAGACCTCTCCACCATCCATAAAAGATAAGTATGGGGAGGTGATTTAAGGCTTTGGAATGCGCTTTAAGGCGATTCTATGCTACGTTAAGAGGCCTAAGTCTATTGAACGCGTTTCAAGGCATTTCTTGACGAGCTTGATGATGGAGGAGGAGATAGGGTTTGTCGGCGACCTAGAGATCGAGAAGCTCGTCTCAGAGCCCATGGAGGACATAGGTGGGGGATACATCGTCAGAAACCCGGATGATATCAAGAATATACTAAGACATCTGGGGTTTGACGAGTCATCAATTGAGGACAAGGTCGTAGTCGAACTCCTGCTTAAGAGGGTTGATTGAGGAGAAGCCTTAATAATCCATCCTCCTAGGAAAGCCTTGATATGGGGATGGAGGGAGGAGAGTTTAGAAAGGTTAGGCTTCTCCTAACCCACTATATAGAGCATGTAGATGAGCATATCAGAGAGCTGAGAGAGCTTGAGAAGAGGATAGGGCTCAAAGAAGTCAATGCTCTCATCGAGAGCTCGATAAGCGACTTTAGCCATGGGAGGGATAAGCTAAAAAGGGCGCTAAGCATCCTAGGCGAGGAATAGGTTGAGTCTGATCGTCTGGAAGAGTTTTTTAGAATCTATGGCTTAGGAGGTCTGCCAAGGACCCTTTCACAGATTAAGTATATTTTCTCGGATAAATCCTGTTTGGCCATGCTCATTCTATGAGAGAATTATGGTCTTAGCTAACTCGTTTTCATCATTTTACAGGCTCTTCGGCGAGACCACGCTTGGAAAGTTTTATCAAGCAGACATGAGAGACTAAACAGTATAGGTGGAAGATCATGAAGCTCATCTCGGTTAAGATGCCTGAGGCCATGATCGAGGGGATGGACGAGCTGGTGAGGAGGGGGGTTTATCCGAGTAGGAGCGCCGTTATGAGAACCGCCGTCAGAGACTTGCTCAAGAAAGAATTATGGAAATAACTCCTTAAATCTTTCTTACAGGATTCTTCGCGCCGCAGACCTCGCAGACCAAGAATCTAAGCCTCTTTTCGGCGACTATCTTCGTGTCGAATCCTCCGCAGAGCGGGCACTTCACGAACTCCTTGACATAGAGCTTCAGAAGTCTTCGAAGCTCATCGTTTGAGAGCTTTCCCTGGATCATGAGCCTCTCGTTATCCAATACTCCAGGCTTTCCAGACTCCTTGAAGATGAATCTCGCTAAATGTCTTGGATCTCTGTTGAGCTTCTCGGCCAGATCCTTGAAGTTCGTTATTATCGTCCTCCTGGCCTCGTGGATCAGTATCGGGTTTAGGATTATCGCCCTATCCCCACGCTTCCCCACCGTTTCGGGGAGCTCGGACATAACCCTATCTAGGAGCTTCTCGTAGCCCTCCCTCCTCCTGATCAACTCCTCCCAGCTCAAGCCTCAGTCGAATCCTAATTAATCTATAAGTTAAACTTTAACCTTTCCAACTCTGGATCAGCCGTTCACCCGACTACCTTTAAACCCCTGAGATCTGCTTTTATGACTACTTTCACCATACTCTTAAATCATTTTATGCTGTTTAGATGTTTTTAATTGGAGATGAAGATAAGGCTAAGCATCCTAAAGCTTTATGGATATAAGCTCTCAGAAAATCTAGCAGTAGTTAGATTCAAGGTGTATAAGGAGCTGACAGCTTTGGCTCCGAGGATTTGCCCGGTTAGTGGGCTTGATGAGAATGAGTGATGTTAAGAGGGTTTTCGTGGATACTGCTAGGAATGAGAAGCTTCATGAAAAGCCTCAATGAAACCGTGATTATAAGTTACATGCCGTAACGGTGAAGCAACCTTTCTTGCGGTTGAGGGCTATTAAACCAGCTTATCCAGCCGCTAAGCCCTCTTTTTCCTTCCTTTCTTAGTGGAGTTCGAGCAAAATCTCTTAAGGAAAGATTGCTGCCTAGCCTTCGATGAAGGAGTATTGGATTAGGGATCGCTCTCTGGCTGAGAGGGGGAGGGAGAGGATCGCCTGGTCCGAGACTCAGATGCCTGTCCTGATGGAGATTAGGAGGAGGTTCTCCGAGGAGAAACCTCTGAAGGGAATTAGGGTTGGAGCATGCCTCCACATAACGACCGACACGGGCGTCTTGATGAGGGCTTTGGCGGCCGGTGGAGCTGAACTATATCTCTGCGCATCCAATCCCCTCAGCACCCAGGATGATGTCGCGGCGGCGCTAGTCGAGGAGGGGGTTCACGTCTATGGTTTTAGGGGTCAGAGCGAGGAGGAATATTATAGATGTCTGGGATATGTCATCGCCTCCAAGCCCATGATCACCATGGATGATGGGGCCGACCTGATATCGACGATCCACAAGCTCAGCTATGGCGTCAAGGCTAGGGAGCTCGACCACCTCAAGGATATAGTTGATGGGATGGATTTTGAGGAAATAGTTAATGGGATTCTGGGCGGATCCGAGGAGACCACGACCGGGGTTATCAGGCTTAGGGCGCTGGCCAGGGAGGGAAAGCTCCTTTACCCGATTATCGCGGTCAATGACGCTGAGTCGAAGAGGCTCTTCGATAATCCTATCGGAACGGGTCAATCAGCCTTGGACGGGATTATCAGGGCTACGAATACCCTCTTGGCTGGAAGAGATGCGGTCGTGGTCGGATTCGGAAACGTTGGATCCGGAATAGCTCGTAGGCTTAGGGGTATGGGTGCGAGGGTCACGGTCGTCGAGGTCGATCCGATCAAGGCGCTCAAGGCGGTGATGGATGGGTTCAACGTCGAGCCTATGAGCAGGGCCGCGAGGCATGGAGACCTATTCATAACGGCCACAGGAGATATAAACGTGATTAGGAGGGAACATTTCGAGGTCATGAGAGACGGCGCGATTCTTGCGAATGCGGGGCACTTCAACGTCGAGATAAATTTAAGAGACTTGGAGGAGATCTCGGTTAGAAAGGAGCGCGTATCCGACTGTATCACAAGGTATGTCTTAAGGGATGGGAGGAGGCTTCATCTCCTGGCCGGGGGGAGGCTCGTAAACTTGGCGTGCGCTGAGGGCCATCCGAGCGAGGTGATGGATATGTCCTTCAGCCTACAAGCCCTATCAGCGAGATACCTGGTCGAGAATCGGGGAAAGCTTCCGAGAGCGGTCTTAATGGTTCCGGTGGAGATAGATAGGGAGGTCGCGAGCCTGAAGCTTAGGGCCATGGGGATAGAGATCGAGAGGCTGACCGATGAGCAGAGGAAGTACCTCAGCTCCTGGACTCTTGGGACCTAGCCTGCCTCTCCCTAAGCCTCGCCGCGAGGGCGTTGACGATCCTCCTAAGCTCCTCCGCCTTTTGAGCATATTGGATTATCTGATTCTCATATAGCTGTATCGCCTTGGATAGGCTCTCCTTCCTCTTCTCCATAAGCTTTCTCCCATCCTCCAGCGACTTCCTCAAGACTATTCCAGCGCCTATGCTTACCTCAACTATGTCGAGCCTCTTAACCTCCGCGTGGATGAAGTTACCTCCACCTATTGGGACCAAGACCTCGGTTAACTCCCCGCGTCTCTTCAATTCATCGAGCAAGCTTATCGCTCCATCATATTCATTCATCAAGACCCTAAGCGTCGTGACCCTAGACTGTAGATCTGAGATAGCTCTCTCAAGCGCCTGAAGCTCCGCGATTGCCCTACTCAAATTCTCCTCCAGAGATGCCAATCACTAACCCCCCGTCAACGTTCTAAGGGATCGGGATTAATTGATATATCTTTATTTTTCATCGAGGTGTTCGAGTCAGCGGTGGATTGGCTTGAGAATTCGGGAGGCTCAGCGGAGGATCCTGAGATTCGAGGAGGAGAGGGGCTGGAGTAGGTTTAGTGAGTCGCAGATCTTCACCCACCTAATCGAGGAGCTCTCAGAGATAGGGAGGCACATTCTAGTCAAGGAGGGGTATAAGGTTCCGGGATTGGGCCATGAGCTTCCGGTTGGAGAGGTTTCGAGGGAGTTCGCCCAGGCATTCACCCTATTCCTCCAATTAGCAAACAGGTTTGACGTGGATCTGGAGGATGCTTTCGAGAGGGAACTTGAGATAATGGAGAAGAGATTTCCATCCGAGAAGTGGAGAAGGCATTTCGAGGAGTCAGAGTAGGGTTTCAGCAGCCGCCAAAGCTCCATGTCTGGCGCTTAACGGGTCATCCGCTCCGACGATTATTATCACATCTCCATTCTCAGGCTTAATTGCCTCGATTATGCTGGAGGCGAACCTCGGGTGTTCGGCCATCAGATCCGTCACGCCGGGCATCATCAACCTATCATCTTGATAGGTTAGGATCATGGCCGCCCTCGCTCCAGCCCTTATCGCCTCATCCCTCTGCTCTAATCCCCTCCTCACGAGCTTCGCCCTATCCTTCACAACTATAGCGTAGTTTGATGGATGGCTCCATGGAAGCTCCAGCTTGAGCTCCCCAATATCCCTGATCGTCTTCTCAAGCTCTCTATAGATCCTCTTACCCTTCTGAGTCAATTTACATCCCTCCCTCCCAACCACCTCTATCAATCCATCATCCTTTAATCTCATGAGCATCGTTCTCACCGCTCCCTCGCCCAAGCCCATGAGCTTGCTTAAACGCTTCCTCCCGATGGTCTCCGACTTCCCAATAATCATGATCAAGTCCATGAGCTGAGTCCTCGTGAAGGATGGGAGTGGGCCTGGCTGCCTTCTCGCCAACCTCTCCAAAGCCCTCTTAACCGACGCCATCAAGATATTCGTGGCTTAGCATGAAGATTAAGTTTTTCAGGAATTCTTACTCAAGATCAGATCCATTATCAGCTTCCTCGTAAACGGCTTCAAGCTATCGAGGTCTTGGCCCACGCCGACGAAGAGGATCGGCTTATTTATCGAGTAGCTTATTGAGATCGCCGAGCCCCCTCTCGCATCCGCGTCGAGCTTAGCCAATATCACGTAATCTATTCCAACGTGCTCGTCGAATCTCCTAGCCTGCTCGACGGCGACGTTTCCGGCCAAGGCATCTCCAACATAGATGACGAGGTCTGGGTTCACGACACGCTTGATCTTATTCATCTCTTGGAGGAGATTTAGATCGATTTCGGTTCTCCCAGCCGTGTCTATCAGGACGACCGGAATCCTACTCGCCCTAGCGCTCATAACGGCATCCATCGCGACGGCGGCCGAGTCTGCTCCATATCTCTGACTCACAACTCTTATCCCGATCGGCTCGGCGAGCCTCTTAAGCTGCTCTATCGCTCCGGCCCTAAACGTGTCTGAGGCCGCGATCAACGACTTGAACCCCTCTGATTTCAGGTATTTCGAGAACTTCACTATGGTCGTGGTCTTCCCGCTCCCATTCGGGCCGACGAACAGTATTATGAAAGGCTCTCCACGCCTCCTCTTCTCCTCAATCCTCCTTAAAACATCATTCACATCCGCATCGTGGATGATCGAGGCCAAGATCTCTTCTAAGATCTTCTTCACCTCCTCCTCGACCCCGCCGAACCTCTTAAACCTCATGGACCTCAGCTTCTTGGATAGCTCATCTCCCAGCTTCTCGGCGACCTCTAGGGCCACGTCATTCGAGACCAACTGGAGCTTAAACTCGTTCACATATCTCTCTATATCCTTCTCGGATAGGCTCCTAGTTTTAACGCTCTCGACGAGTCTTGAAAAAGCTCCTCTGACTCCCTCAAGCATAGGCTTAACCTCCAGGGATCACCTCTTCTCCAGCTTCCTAGCCTCCGCCTCCATGAGCTCGACCATAATCCTCCCAGCCAAGAATAAATCCCTAACCGAGAGATAATATCTCGCGGAGTGGTTGAACGAGAGATTGGCGGTGGGAGGTATGTAGTCCTCCCTCTTCGCCCTCCAGAGCTGGGTAAGGATCCTGACCCTTGGGAGAAAGTTGAATGAGTAGCTCAGTCCTCCCAGCCTCTCCCTCTTTCCCCCGAGCCTCTTACAGACATTCTTATACTTCTCGGGATCGTATCCAAAGGATCTCGCGAATGGCCTTATGACGTATCTATCGAATAGGCTTCGATACCGCTTCGATCCAGGGAATCGATCATATGGTATCCAGTCCTCCTTCCTCCCACCTCCCGATGAGTAACAGAGGTATCTGGCTATTAGGAGGGCTATCTCCCCCCTAATCTCCTTGCCCGCTATGAGGTCCACGATCTCGCCCTTATCGAGCTCGACCGAGTAAGTCTTCGTCAGGAGGTTCACGATGAACCTTCCATGCCCTCTCCTAGAATCTCTTGGAGGCAGGTAGATCGCCCCGCATCTCCTAGCGACCTTATCTCCATCCTTCTTTAGAAGCTCCCTAATGGCTCTGGCATATTCGCCTTCAAGCGAGGGGTCGAAGATCTTCAGCTGCGACAAGGGTCTACACCATGATTGCGTCCTAATCCTGTTAAAGCCCATCTGGAAAATTAACTTTTCCCCGAATGACGTTAAAATAGCGGAGAGCGGGCTTAAACCTGGATATGAGGTTTCCGGGCCTCAGGCAGACGAGGTTCAACTTGATCACGGTCGGCTACGAGATACTCGATGGAAAGATCTTGGACACGAACTCCAAGTGGCTCGCTGAGAGGATAACCTCGATGGGCGGGAGGGTCTATAGGATGATGACGGTTGGAGACGACGTGGATGAGATCGCATGGGCGGTTAGAGAGTCTATTAGGGATGGGGTTGACTGGATAATAACGAGCGGGGGCCTCGGCCCAACCTACGACGACCTAACCCTCAAGGGAGTCGCGAAAGCCCTTAAGAGAAAACTCGTCTTAAGCAGAAGGGCCCTTGAGATGCTTAAGAGAAGATATAAGGAATTATATGAGAGGGGGGTGATACCTTCCCCCGAGCTAACCCCTCAGAGGATTAAGATGGCCATGCTCCCACGAGGCGGGAGACCCTTAAGGAACGAGGTCGGATCGGCTCCGGGAGTTCTCCTAAGGTCTGGAAGAACTAGGATCGCATGCCTCCCCGGAGTCCCCTCAGAGCTTAAGAGCATCTTCGAGAACGAGGTCAAGCCCCTGATCGAGAAAAGCTTGAGGAGGGTTTATAGGGTTGAGAGGTGGTTCGAGGTTAGGGGGATAGCCGAATCCACCCTGGCCCCGAGGCTTGAGATCCTCAGGTCGAGGAACCCCAACGTGTACATAAAGTCTCATCCGAGGATGGAGGAGGGGAGATCCGTGATCAGGCTTCAGCTAATCTCGGCGGCGAATAGACTTAAGACCGCTGAGAGGAGGGTTGAGGACGTTGCCGAGTCCTTAAGAGAGATCGTTATGGAGCTTGGGGGAGAGTTCAGCCCTATTAAAGGCGATGAGTCATGAAACATGAGCTACTCGACGGCGAGTGGGCGTATAGGGAGGAAAGCTATCGCAGAGCATTCGAACTCGCCGATAGATACGTTGAAGCATTCGTGGAGGGACTGAGCTCTGGAAGATCCGTGGGAGTCGAGGAGATCGATGTAAAGAGGGCTCTCCTCCTAGGGATGGGCGGCTCAGGCATAGTCTGCGACGTAGCGGCGGAGATACTCTCATCTAAGGGAATAGAGGCCCAAGTCTCGAAGGAGTATACGGCTCCGCCGGGTGAATGGGACTTGATCATAGCGGTAAGCTATTCGGGAAACACCTCCGAGACCCTCAACTCTCTCCTCAAATTCCTCGACCGAGGAGATAGGGTTGTCGCCGTGACCTCGGATGGCAGATTGGCGGGGTTGGGCGAGAGGCTTGGATTCAAGGTCATTAGGGTTAGGAGCGGAATACCTCCGCGATATGCTTTCCCAGACATGCTTGGAGGAATCCTAGGATACTTGGAGAACCTCGGCCTTAATCTCACGAAGATCAACCTAGATGAGATCAGAGAATTTCAGCAGGGATTAAAGAGGGATAGGAGGGCGGGTGAGAATCCGGCGAAGGAGGCGGCTATAAGAATCTCTAGATCGCATCCGATAATCTACGTGTATAGGGAGGTTAGGTTGCCCGGATATAGGTTGAAGTGTGAGCTTAATGAGAACGCGAAGCTCCTCTGCCACTACGCCGAGATCCCCGAGGCCCTACACAACGATATAGAGGCGATCCCCCGGGATGGGCTGATAATAGTTCCTAGGAGCTTCAGGGAGCGTTACGAGATCTCGAAGACGATCGAGGCTTTGAGCAGGCTGCTTGGAGAGGATAGGGTGTTCGGGTTGAGGGCGGGCTCCAAAAGCTATTTTGAGGAGGTAATCGAGCTTTTCATGCTCTCAGACTACATCTCCCTCTACACGTCGGTCCTGAGGGGCGTGAATCCACTGACCCTCCATAGAATCGAGAGGCTTAAGGATATTAATGTCGCCTACCATGAGATTAGGAGAAGGCTGGATGAGAAACTTGGGTAGGGGAGGATCGTTTAATCGGGGATTGAAGCCCATCAATAGACTTCTCTTCGCAATCCTCGCGACCATAATCCTCTTCATAATACTTGGAATAGGCTCGTCCATGCCCCTGAGCGGGGAGGAGGTGAGGCAGTTCATGGAGCAATTCGAGGATTTGACTAAAGACCTCACAGCGCTTAAGATCTTCGTGAACAACTTCACGATCGCATCGCTCTCCTTCATACCCTTTATAGGAGCCGGGATAATGGGGTTCGTGATATTTCAGACCGGGAAGTTCCTGGGATACATCTCAGCCCAATCCGGAATGCATCCGGCTCTACTAATCCTATTCTCGGTAATGACGGTCTATGGATTTATGGAGTTCTTGGGATATGGCGTCGCGGTCTCAGAGGGCATAATCCTCTCATACTCGATAATCAAGAAGAACTTTAGAAGCGAGATCAGATGGCTCCTCATAAGCATGGGAGTATCGGCCGCATTACTCCTCGCGGCGGCGGCTCTCGAAAGCTTCTTAATCAACGTGTTTGAGGAACTCATCCCTTCATCCGCTGGAATTTGACGAACATCCTTCTCGAATGAACCTCATATCCAAGCTTCCTATATAATCCAAAAGCCGCCGAGTTGTCTGAAGATAGATATAGGGCTGATAGCCCAGATTCCCTGAGAATATAGCTTGTTGCGGCTGAAACCGCTTTTGACGCATATCCCCTCCTCCTATACTTTGGATGGGTGAATACACCGCCGATCACTCCGCCGTAGCTCGACATAGCTAGGATGCCTGAGGCTGAAACAAGTCTATCTCCTTTAAAGAGACCGAAGACCGGCAACCTCCTAACCCAGTTCTCGATATAAGCCCTACTCTTACCCCTAGCCGGCCACAATCTATAGAGATCGTATAGCTTATCTGCGTGGCTTTGGGAGAGTTTGATGACGCCGCTGAAGTCTACGAGCCTCTCCTCTCCCCGCCTAACCTTCATCAAGATCCAGTTATGGGTCTCGACGAGCTCAAGATTTTTCCCAACAACCCTCAGAAGCCTCGGATCCATTATCATGGAGCCCTTTTCCGGGGCGGCGTGCCTGAGTAGGGCTTCGGCGTGTTCAATGTCGTGTACCTCGATGATCCATGAATCGAGAGGTTTCCAATTCAGCAAGTATCCCCTCACTTCACCACCTTCCTCGACGACCCAGATCCTCGTATTCTCCCGCTCATGTAATAGATCGTGGATCGTGAAGAGATGTGGTGCGAGATCTCTCTTGATGTAGTCGAGAAGCTTCTCATCGAGCTCCGTTCCCTTAACGATCTCCAAGCCCGGTCTCGATCATTTCATCGATCATTAAATGTTTTGCTCGACCGGAAGGTTTATCCCAAGGCTGTGAGAGCTGATCTCGATGGTTGCGTTTAAACCTTTGATCGCCGGAGTCATGATCGCTTTAATCTTCCTCTCATCGCTCTACTACTCAATCTCTCTAGCGGACTGGTTTGATTGGAGGAGGAATGCGCTGAGCGACTTGGGGAACTCCGTTATGAGCTCGGTTGCCGCCCAATTCAACTTCAGCCTGCTCTTGGTCGGCCTCCTGATGATCCTACTGGCGTTGAACCATGTTAGACGTAGTTCGAGGGTTAGCTGGATACTATTCGCCATCTCAGGCTTCCTCCTCCAGATGATAGCCACATTCGACGAGGTCTATGGCCAGCTACACTTCCTAACATCCGTCGCCATCTTCGCGAGCATGGGTCTGACGATATTGGCGGATTCTATAGAGCTTAGGAGCAAGACCCTGCTCGGAATGTTCGCCCTCTACGCGCTCATCTGGCCACTATACTTCTTCATCAAGACATCTACTGGGATCTTGACGAAGGCCGCCGCGGCGGAGATGTTCTCAATAATACTATTCATGGCATATTTCATCCTAAGATGCATCAAGGCTCCTAGATAATCCATCACGCGATCTCTAAGAGATACTCCGAGACCCCCTCGAGGATGAATTGGACGGCTATCGCGGCGAGTAGCATGGCCATAACCTTCGAAACGACAGTCGACCCGATCCTCCCGAGAAGCCTGTGGATGGGCTCGATGAACTTTAAGACGATCCATGTGATGATGCAGACTATCGCGACCGAGATCGCCGTCGCCGAGAACCCCACGCTCTCCAAGTTTATGATCGTGGCCGTTATCGCGCCCGGGCCCACCAATAATGGGACTCCTAGAGGAACCGCCCCAGACTCCTCGGGCGATATCTTCGTGTAGACCTTCTCCTTCATCAATAGCTCCAATGCTAGGAATAGTAGGAGTATTCCGCCGGCTATCCTGAAGCTGTAGAGGGTTATGTTGAAGATCTTTAGAACCCATCTCCCAGCTATCGCGAAGATCATTAGGAGTATGAAGCCCGTTATGACGGCCATCCTGAAAGCCCTAGCCCTCCTCTCAGGATCCATATCGCTGGTAAGCCCTACGAAGATGGGAATGTTTCCGAACGGGTCGACGACTATGAAGAGCGATATCGTGGCCTTGAGGAGATCTAGAAGGAACTCTTGACTCATCTTCATGAAAACATCACATCTCAACCTATTATAGATAAAGCCGATCCACCATTAAGCCAATTAACCTACTCTATCAGGGAGACGGATCTAAGCTTCTCCAATAAGGTCATTAACGGCTGCCTGACCTCATCCGCCTCCACGTTGCTCACCTTCGCGAACTCCATCACGACCTCGTTCACAGTCTTACCATCGCAGATGCTCCAGATATAGGCCACAACCTCGTCGACCTTAAACGCCTGATTGTCGTCGTTTACGAGTAGCAGTCCGCCCTCCTCGTCCTTGAATAATGCTCCCCTTCTCTTGAGCCTGACCTCCTCCATGAACTTCTACTTATCCGCCACCTATATAAGTATTCGGAGTGAGGTCATGGGGGCTTGAATGGGCTCCAAGGTCTGCCACTTAAGGCTCTTGGAAGGAGGTTAACGTCTTCCACGATTATATCGGCGCCCATCTCGATGAAGTAGTTGAAGGAGAAGTCGTTGGTCAAGACGGATGCCATCGAAGAATTCAACCCCCTCTCTAGAGCATTCTTTACCGTCAACAGGTCTTCGGAGGAATCTCCTACGTAGAGGATCCTGCTAGAGTCTAGGAGACGCGAACATCTAATGAGCCCCATCGGATCAGGCTTCTCACACCAGCTTGGATCATCCGAGAATATCATGGCCCTTGAATCGAAATACTTTAGGAGATCGTTTAACGTGTATTCGGCTTCCCATCTCCTCCTCCCGCTCAGGATTCCCAGCCTACCATCAAACATCTCCGAGAGATCTCTCAAAGTTTCCTCCCGAATCAATAGCCTATCGTTTCTAATCGCCCCATCCCAGCGAACATACCTAGGCTCTCCTCCAAGCTTCTTGATGATCTCCTCTCCATCAAATATCTCGTTGAAGAGTCTAGAAAGCGTACTTGAGGTAGATCCATCATAAATGTTGTCCCGGAAGTCTGAGAGCACCTCCTCCCTACCATTACTCGAAGCTATCTCATCAAGAATGTTTTCAAGATCCGCTCTCGTGAGATACCTTCCATAAAGCTCCAAGCATTTGTCCATAATCCATTGGAGGGCGTCTGAAACGAATTCAGGCTGGCTTCGATCCCTAGATACATCTTCCAAGAATATGCTTATATCTACTCGATCTAATTTCCCGCGCCTTACATGCTCTCTCGGCGAGAACGCTAGGATCGTTTGAGCTATTATCGAGGCCGTGTCGGCATCATCGTTGAATCCCCCAAGCATCTTCAACGACTTTATCACCTGATTTACATCTCTTCCAAGCTTTACCTCCATTCCATAGATCTCCCTCAAGATTATCGATACCGTCAGCCTAGCTGTGAGATAATATGAATCCTCCACATCTATTAGGGTCCCATCGCAGTCAAAGATTATGGCGTCGAGTTCGCCCAGCTCCTCTAGAGACTTTGTCGAGACTAGGATCCCCTCGCCGAGGACTCTGTAGCTGGGTTTACGCAAGTCTTCAGCCCACCACTATCTGAGTCTTCTTTATCTCCATCACCTCGTCATGTAATCTCCTCAGGAGCTCTTGGTAGTCTGCCTCACCTCTCTCAACCATGTCCATCTCCTCCTCAAGCTTCCTCGTGAGCTCCTCCGAGATGTATTTCTGGAACATCTGGCTTAGGAAGCTGTAGACAGCCTTCCCCTTCTTGGTCGCTATCAGCCTCCCACCCCTCTCGATTATGTATCCCCTATCGAATAGGGTTTGGATTATCTTGCTGTAGGTGCTCGGCCTCCCGATCCCCCTCTCCTTCATCATGGCCACCACATCCCCCTCGCTGAGAAGCCTGGCGGCGGGTATCTTCTTGACCGAGAGATCCTCGACATCATATTCACCTTCTCTCACCTCTTTCCTAATCCTAGTCGTTGGGAATACTTTCATGAATCCCTCCTCTATTACCTTGACGTCGCTTGAGACCTCGACCGGGTTCCCCATCACATCGGCGATATATCTCTGGGTCAGGATCTTCGCGGGCTTCATCTGGCTGGCGATGAATCTCCTGAAGATCAGGTCGTATACCCTGAAGTGTAGGTCAGTTAGCTTCCTAGGAATCCTGACGATCCCCATCCTCATATAATATCTCAGCCTATCGGCGTCCAGGCTCCTGACGGGTCTGATACATTCATGCGCTCCCTCCCTCCTATAGGTTCTTGGGGCGAACTCGTCCGGGAAGGTCTGCTCGAGATAGCTTCTCGCGACATTTATCCCTGTTTGGGAGACGGTTGTCGAGTCGGTTCTATGATAGGTTATCAACCCGGCCTCGAACAATTCCTGAGCTATTCTCATGGCATCCACCGAGGATAGCTTTAGGTAGAGTGAGGCATCTCTGAGATAGGAGTCCGTTGTGTAGGGAGGTAATGGGTTTACGATCCTCTCCTCATAGCTCACATCCCTGACCCTGACTTTGAGCCTCCCCTCACTCCACATCTCCTTGATCTCATCGAGGTTCTCGGGGTCGAGTAGCTCTATTATCGGCCCATCCTTCAACCTTATCCTTACGAGGTTTCTCTTCTTCCTCGCCTTCTCGGTCACATCCACGATCCATCCCAGAACCGGGGTCTGAACCCTTCCAGCCGATAGCCATCTGCTCTTGAATCTATCCCAGAGCTTCATGCTTAGCTCGAACCCTATCCACCTATCCTCGATCCTCCTAAGCAGCTGTGCCTCGACGAGGCTTAGCTTCACATCCCTCTTATTCTCGACCGCCGAGAGGAGGGCTCTCCTCGTGACCTCGTGGAACTCAAGCCTGTAGATCCTGGGATTATATGGCTTAATTAAGCACATTAGGTCGTATGCGATTTTTTCTCCCTCGGCGTCTGGATCGGTTGCGAGGTAGATGTCGTTGTATTGGGTTGCGAGCTTCCTGACCGCCTCGACTATCTGA
>Ga0190310_1000354_pt1 | contig 15820 bp, 15 predicted proteins | sample 48700778_MG_FD_165059 | JGI IMG/M metagenome (GOLD analysis project Ga0190310, IMG submission 165059) | Hydrothermal vent sediment bacterial communities from Southern Trench, Guaymas Basin, Mexico - 4870-07-7-8_MG | ecosystem: Environmental > Aquatic > Marine > Hydrothermal vents > Sediment ... | reverse complement strand
CAGAACATCAGGTCTTAGAAGAGTTGCTATCATCAACGCTGTCTCAAGTCTATGTATATCAGCCCTCGACATAGGCTTAAGAGGAATTTCAGACATATGTTATCACCAAGGTTTACATTCCTATCCTTTTATATTATCTTTCCTTTATCTCCTCAATTACTCCCCTGAAACCTCTATAGCTTAACGTCTTATTCGGGTAGATTACTATTCCTTTATCGGTTATATCGAATGGATGCCTCCGCATGCTATGTTTTGTACCTCTCATCTTCCATACAATTAAGCTCCTAATAAGCTCGCCGTTAACCTCGTCTAAGTCAAGCCTTATTATACCGTCTGCTGCATGCTCAACTCCAGGTCCTCCGAACCCTCTCTCAGTGACGCTAACCTGTGATATGAGTATTGAAGTACAACCCATGCCTGAAAGGACTTTCTTAAGCGTCATAACTACAGCCCTAGCTACTGCAGGCTTAGTCATGTATAGCGTCGTTACTGAGTCGACTACTACTCTCCTAGCTTTAAGGTCCCTTATTGCCGCCCTAACTACATCGATGAAGGAAGGCATGTCGTCTATAGCCCTAACCACGTATTTCTCCCTCTTCGCCGCCTCCCCTATTCCTCCGGTAAAGGCGTCAACTATGGCGAAGATGCCTTCTTCCTCGTATGGTCTAACGTCCCATCCAAACTGCTTCATGTTTATCCTTATCTGTACAGGATGCTCCTCCAGCGCAACTATAATTCCTGGTTCTCCTTTAGTTAGGCCATAGTATACGTATTGCTGGCCAAATATAGTCTTACCAGTACCCGGTCCTCCTGATAATAGCACTACGTTTCTTCTCGGTATGCCTCCATACAATATTTCATCCAGACCCGGTATGCCCGACTTTACTCTCTCCACTTAACCACCTCTAGACATATAATTAAGAGAATAAGGAATATAAAAATGTGCTAGAGAAGCCTCCTCAGGTTCATTAGAAGCTTCCTGATCTTGGGAAGTAGGAGCTCAACGTGCCACTCGGGATTGACAATTATTATCAGATACCCCGATCCATCGATGTTGGCAAATGAGACCTTAACGTTTCTGAACCTATAGACGGAATAGAAGAATGGTCCTAGGCTTGGATCTGAAAGTTTGTTTGCCTTCATTGCAGCCTCCAGTAGAGGCATTAGGTTTTGGACCGTTGTAAGCGCTATTGTCGGCTTTAATTTCCATATAATCGGGACACCGAGAGAATTAAACACCACTGCTCCATATATTATATCTCCATCAACAAAATCGTCGAGAAGAATCCTTATTTTCTCACTCGAATCACGAGATAGCATTTTGGTTCCTCCGTTTATGCAACGCTTGAATTTAAATTATACTTTTGTAAATATATAAAGTTTTAATTTTTAGCATACCATATTTTCACATTAGAGGTGTTGCTGTGGTAGAAATAGCTGTTGTACATGAGGCAAGAATACCCCCTAAATCCTGTAGGGCCTTGTTAAGGGAAGCAAGAAAAATAGGGCTTAAGGCGCACTATATCCCTATAAAGTATATTTCAGTTGAGATAGGAGAGAAAACTGGGCTTTATGTAGGGTCAAAGGAACTAGATATTGACGGAATACTTCTCAGGGGCTTAGGCTTCTCGGTTAGCAATGAAACCTATATTTCGAGGGTTACAATACTTAAGGTTCTTGAGAATTTAGGCGTTAGGATAATGAATCCTGTTAATTCCCTTTTAAATGCTAGAAATAAGTTTTATACTCTTTTTATAGCTAAGAAGTTGGGTATTAATGTTCCTAATACCATGTTAACTGAGGATATAATGTTTGCATACAATTATGTCGATAAAATGGGGGAAATTACTCTAAAGCCTATTGTAGGATCTAGAGGCTTTGGTCTATCACGGTTTAACGATAAGGATACTGCATTTCAAGCCATGAGAGCACTTCTGGAGTATAACTTACCTCTTATGGTTCAGAAGTATCTAGTTAACCCATTAAGGGATATGAGGATATTCATTATAGGCGATAGAGTTGTAGCTTCAATGTATAGATTGGCTCCCTCCGGCGGTTGGAAGGCGAATATAGCTCAAGGCGGAACTGGGGTTAAATATGATCCAGATCCCGAGGTTGTTAATCTGGCTCTTAAGATTACTAGAGCCTTGAACCTCGACTATGCTGGAGTAGATGTAATAGAGAGCGGGGGCAGATATTTCCTTCTTGAAGTTAATGCTAGCGCAGACTTTGACGAACTGAGTAGGGTTACTCGGAAGAACATTGCAAGAGAAATAGTTATGTACTTTAAGGAGGTATTGAAAAAGTAGGTGTAGGGGATTGGCCATTTGGAGGATAAAATGTACTAGTTGCGGCAAAATCCGTGAAATAGATTTAGGTTACAATTTGTTTGAATTTAAGAGAATATTTCTCTACTGCCCATACTGTAAGAAGAATACTTTTAACGAAGTGATAGAGGTTATTGAGAAGGCTCAGTTTCCTCAATCATCCTCTTGAGGTAGAATATCCTCTCTCTAAATTCCTTCAAGTTGAATCCTTCGAATATCTCTGGAGCATATATCATTGTTACTGTTCCGGTAAATAAGGCTTCAAAGGCTGTGATAACCATTCTCACTAGTAACGTTACAGCTATGGCGGTCTCCCTGCTTACGCCCAATAAAATGAAGGTTGATATCATAGCCACATCCAGAAGCCCGGCGTTGCCGGGAATAGCTAATGGAATATTATCTATTACTCCATACATCGGATATGCTAATGCTAGTATCCAGAAGCTTACAGGGGATTTCACGGCAAGGAAGAAGGAGTAGGGTATGAGAATGCCGCATGTCCACTGTGTTATTAGGAAGATAAAGCTGATTACTATGTTTAATTTCTTCACCCTTATTAGAAACACAGACCTCTTAAACGATACGATCCACTCTTCAACGTATTTACGATACCTCTCAAGCCTCAGCCTCTTCAGGTATTTACATAATCTATCGAATATTTTTATGCTCCACTTCTCAAAAAGCTCAACTCTAACTATTATCGTTAGGCCGATAAACGTAACTATGCCTGTTAGGAAAGCGAAAAGAAGAGCCTGTATGATAACATCTGTGGAGAGGGATCTTCGACCTATTATGATATAGATAAGCCCCAGTAGTATGAAGAAGACGAACGCGAACGCGCTTAATACTCTATGTATAAGTACTGTTGCCATGGCTTTGCTTATCTCCACATTATACTTCCTTTTGAGGTAGTATAGCCTAACAACCTCTCCAGCTATGAATGCTGCTGGTACAAGCATGTCGCTGAACCAGCCCATGAGCGTAGCTATGACAGCATCCCTATATGTTATCTTATCTTCAATGATTTTTACTAGATAATACCACGCAAGCGCGTAGAAGAACATGAAGCCTATATCAAAGACGTATGCAAGCGCGAAGAACCTCTTATCCGACGAATAGAATAAATCAAGGAGTCTTGCTAAATCAACTCCCATCGCAACAATAAACAGTAGTAGCACTAGGATTCCTAGTATTAGTAGTAGTATGGGCTTCTTCCTAAGGCTTTTCATGATATCACTCACTTATCATCCAAGTAACAGCCCTAGATGGATGCTGCATCTTAAGAATTTAATTTGGTAGTATAAAAGTCTTAAATACTTATAAAGCAACAACTTTATAACTACCGCTTAGAGTAATTATCCTGGCTATGAAGAAGGTTTCGCGCTTATGAAAGGTGAAGAAAGGCCTTTGTTCTGAGCCGTATGTTATTAAACATATATTCGTAGGCTGGGCGTTAACTGTACACCACATATGGGGCATCTTCCATAGGTTTTTCTATAGCAAATGGGACAAACTACTATATTGTCCTTCACGCATCTATACATTTCATCTGCCCGGTATAGGGGTTTTCCGCATCTGACGCATCTGCCCACAAATAGTCTCTTAGGGACATATGCCATACTCTACACCTTAATTTAGCTTTCTATGAGATTTTAATTAATCTAAATAAAGGTTTCTATCGGCTACTATAGGGTGTCTATACGAGAAAATAGACCTTAAAGCTTAGTGTCTGAACATTATTTCATCGTACTGTATTTCAAAAGTAAGATTATTATTTAAATAACATACAGGTATTATCTAGATGTTACCTAAAGTGGTTGATATGTTTAATAGACACGTTAAGAAATCCCTTTACGACGCTATTAAGACCTATCTTTCGCTGGTTATAAGCATCGATTTATGGGTTCTGGTAAAGACCTTAGCCGAGGGGACGATGGATCTAATATCTATGATATATTTCTCGAGTTTTCTCCTTCTAATGTTTTCTCCAATAGCAATATTATTATTTATAATAAATGTTAAGAGAAAAAGAGTTATTAGGAGAAGGGTTAAAGTATTTTAGAAGGATGTGAATTTGAGATAATAGTAATACTCTCAGGGATGATGTATTCCGGCCTTACTCGACATTAGTGAAGAAAACTTACCCGACTGACTTTTAAGGTGAAACCGTGAATATCAGGCTTTACTTCTACGGTGGCGTTGAGGGACAGATCGGTGGCAACCTTATTCTGCTTTTAACTGGTAATGACGGATTAATATATGATTTTGGAGTTAATTTTAAGCTAAGGAAGATGTTTTTCGAGTATCCATACGTCACTCCTAGAAGCTTGAACGACCTAATAGTAACTGGCAATGTTCCCGATTTACCCATATATACTACTAGTCATAATGTTCCTGTAAGTTACGCCTTTATTTCGCATGCTCATGTAGATCACTGCGGCTATGTGCCTCTGCTTAACAAAAGCATTAAAGTTTACATGGGATACATGGCCTATACGATAGTAAAGTCAAAGAACGAGATAAGGCTAAGGAAAACGTTTGAAAATGACTTCCAGAACGTTAACGTGGAGGTCTTCCACTCGGGTAGAGAGATAGATACATCGCTTGGGACGATTATACCCGTCCACGTGGATCACAGCATACCTGGCTCATACGGGTTTATATCTATATTGGGAAAGAAAACTTTAGCTTATACGGGGGATTTTAGATTACATGGAACTAAAGGATACTTAACTAAGGATTTCATAGAACTAGCCACTAGAGAAGGTGTAACGGATCTTATAATTGAAGCTACAAACACCGTGCTTTCTCACATAACATCGGAGAAGGAGGTTATGGAGAAGCTGTTCCAGGTGTTTTCTGAGTCTAAAGGATTAATTATTCTCGATTATTCAGAGAGCGACGTTGATCGCTTTAAGAGCATTTATAAAGCCGCGGTGAAGGCTGGTCGGAAAGTCGTGTTATCGCCTCGACAGGCATATTTGCTGTATATGATGATAAAGCAGGAGCAGGAGTTTAGTTGGACAAAGCTCGATCTACCATCCCTTGACGACAAAAATATAATGGTCTATAACAGCGGTAGATCTAGAAATAAGGCCTTAAAATTTCTTCTAAAGGTTCTGGATCAGGATAAGTTTGTTACGAATGTTGAACTAATAAAGGAACCGGAAGTGTACGTTTTCTCGGCAAACTTCTACAACATTGAGGATATAAAGTCCATAGATCCTCCGCCGGGCAGCGTATATATCCTAAGCTCTTCGGAGCCTTTTGATGAAGAGAGGGAATTAAGATTTGAGAAGCTTATAAACTGGCTTGATGTGCTCGGTATACCTATGTACCATATTCATGCATCCGGACACGCGTCCCCTCTTGAAATAAGAATGGTTGTAGAGGAGATAAATCCGGAGAAGGTGTACATTGTTCATAGTGAAAATCCTATGCTTATGGCTAAGTATCTAGGTAATATAGCTAAATGTATAGCTCCAATACGTGGGAAAGAATATATTTTGTAGCGCTACTCCACCTTCTCCCTATAAATGCCATATACGATCAATCTTCCTGAGCATTGAGGACAAATCCCTATATCCCTAAGAATATAATCTCCCTCATATGGCTTCTTCTTAAAACTGTAGCCACAACTTAAACATTTTACTACTTCAATATACCTATATTTGGGTATCTTCGTTTTAAGTGCCCTTGCCAAGTTTACAGCTATCCATACTGCAATCATCATTGTGATGAATGATATTGAGGAATAGTTAGCGTCGTTTTCCACCATATACATTATGAGGAAGCTTGCGGTAATTAATATAAAAACTATTAAAAGTATTGTATAGATTGTGATCTGCTTGATCCTAATTTTCATTAATAGCTCGGTACTCATACCGCTTCACCTACGGATACACGCCTATCGTGTTACCTACTCCAATTAGAAGTACTGTATCGCCTTCATGTGTCTTCTCCTCTATTGTACGCTCTATCCTTTCAATGGCTTTATCTATTGCCTCAGAAATGTTTTTATCCATCGTAGCATAGGCTTCCGGAATCGACATCTTTATCAGAACTGCGTAAAGCGGTATCTTCTTCTCTGTAGCTATCTTCTCGATATTAAACTTCTCGACTCCTATACCGCCCATTGCTACTCCTATACCACTTACTATTGTTCCAGTTTTTTCGCTCTCTAATTTAAGCGCTGCGTCAACCGTTACTATCGCGCTTATCTTATCCTCGATCTCAAACACCTTCATTATAGCGTCGTCCAGTCTGCCCACGCTGCCTCCAGGTCCCTCGGCTTTAATTATTATCACTCTTCTACCTCTATATGTTCCTTCAAGCAATACTGTTTTATCCGCTATCTGCTTTGGCTCGAGGTTAAAGCCATTTTTCAGCGCAAATCTTATCACGGTTAATGGTCCCGCACTATCTCCTATCGGAAAGCCCTTCGAAACTGCCTCTACATTGCTCTCCACCGCTCTAACTGTTTCAGTAATGAATGGTAATAATGCTTGCAACTGGTATAGTATCCATATGCTCTTGAACTTCTTGCCCCTCCTATAGTCGTGATCCAGTGCTTTATAGTAATAGTTTAGGACTTTGGCGGATCCTATTAGGTTCTTAAGATTTTCCAGCATAGGTGTAGTAATGTTTGGGACTATTCTTTTTATTTCAAGGCTCAGGTTTTCATCGGTAGTTACGAGAAGATGTTTTAGTTTAGCTACTATACCATAGGGGTCCAATTTCACTGGCTCTATTACCTCAGATTCTATTAAATCTATAACCCTGGCCTCGAGGAACTTTATATCGATAACATTTCCTTCCTTTGCTGCCTCCTTTCTAAAGGCTTTAATTACGGTACTAACAGCCTTATCCCTTATTTGTTTAAACAGTATAATGTAGGATTCTATCTCCTTAATTATCCTCATTATTTCCAGCTCTCTGTTAAAGTAGGAGAATATGGTTATTAATACTAGCCAGAGGAGCCAATCTAACGGAAAGGCAGTGTTATTCGTCAATTTATAACACCTACTGCAACCTTCTACGACCAATAATCATGATTCACATAAAAATATAGGTTTTCCTCTGGATACAGCCTCCGAGGTCTTCCTCATCAATCAGGCCCGCAGGATATCATCACAAGATTATAGTCCATGAAATGTGAATATTAACTTATCGATACTCCAACAATTTACTCAAGGCCGAACATACCAAATGTTACTTTGAGGATCCTATTAATATTAGGATGTTATCTGAGCTAATATTCGACTATTTTCTATCATCGGTTTTGGTAACTGTTTTACTACCATTAAGAAGATGTATCATGTATGTTTTCGGTAAGGAAGAAGTGTTATGTTACAATAAAGGATGTCCCATTAAAGAAGCTTAAGCAGTACATAGGTAGGAAAGTACTTAGTAGCGACGGGAGCATCTTCGGTAAAATAGTGAAGATAAGGGCTAGTGCTAAAACTAAGAAAGCTAAGTATGTCGAAGTTAGCTCCGGCGATAAGGTATTCACGTTTGATGCAGATAAGATACTCATCTACGAGGGCAGGATATACATTGTGGAAAATTCAATTAAGGATACCATACGTAAAATCGAACTGATAAAAAGTAGGAAGGATCAAGTAAAGCAGGAGAAGTACGAGGAGCACATCAGCAGAGCTATGTTGCTAGCTAGGAGAATTAAGTCGCTTCGAGAGGGGCTAGTCATACTGGATAGGAGGTTCCTCAGAGGGGAGGTCGATGAGGAGATTTTCAAGGCTGTTAGGGAAGATATGCTTCAGCAAATCCTTAGGCTAGTTTTAGATAGTAGAGAGGTGGTACCTTACCTAGAAAAATACCTAAAGCTACGGGAGGAAATGTTAGACAAGATGATTAGGAGACTTGAGAACATTAATGTTAAGTTTTCGGGAGCAAAGCTTGGAGAAGACAGAGTGCGTTTTGAAGATTATGTTAAATTAATGAAGGAGGAAGTTAGGGCAATAAGGGAGACGTTTGAAATACTAAGATTTGAGATGGTTATGCTAGAGTCGAGCATGAAGAAATGATTTGACCTTGTATTTCAGCCTTTAGGGTTTTACCTTTAATCGCGATACTTTAATAAGAGTCCTATAGGCTTTTGTTAGAAGCTATAGTATAAATTGTTAAGTGATTGAAATGTCGAGTGTAATTCTAAGGAGCGACTTTAAGGGACTTAGTCCTGCAGAATTTTTCTACAGAAATAGGGAAATAGCTGGCTTTTCGAATCCTGTTAGAGCTTTATATCAGACTATAAGGGAGCTACTGGAGAACTCCCTTGACGCTACGGAACTCTACGGCATCCTGCCTACAATAGAGATTGATATTAAAATTGATGAAGAACACTCGGATAGGGTGATAATAACGGTAAAGGATAACGGTATAGGCGTGCCTATAGAGCATGTACCGTATGTATTTGGAAGCGTTTTTTACGGTTCTAAATATGATTTGAAGCAGAGCAGAGGCATATTTGGGCTTGGAATAAAGATGGCTGTCCTCTATTCCCAGCTAACTACAGGTAAGCCTATATTCGTTAGGAGCTCTACTCCCGATTCACCGATAGTACATGAAGAAGAGATAATGATCGATATTTCCAAGAATATGCCGATAATAGTTTCTCAGAGGATCTTTAAGAAGAGAAGAAAGGAGCATGGAACTGAGGTAAGGATTACTATAGAAGGCAACTGGGCCATGGCAAAACGTAGAGTAGAGGAATATGTTAGGCGGACTGCTATGATAGCGCCCTACGCTGAGATAAGGCTTAAGGGGCCTGACCTAGAGCTGGAATTTAAGCGCTCAACTAAGATTCTGCCTAATCCCCCAAGATTGGGTAAACCTCACCCGTATGGTGTTGATATAGAGTTGCTTAAGATGCTTATTAGTGACTGTGACGCCAACATGACGTTGAAAGAGTTTCTGCTTAAGAAGTTTGAGGGCACGGGAGAGCGAACAATAGCAACTTTCTTAAGGTGGTCTAAGCTTAACGGTAACGCTAAGGTAAAGAAACTCTCGATTAAAGACTTAGATCAGTTGTCTAAGGCTATGAGAGGATTCTCTAAGTGGCGTCGTCCAAGGCCTATTCCGCTGTCTCCTCTTGGGGAGAAACTTCTCAAAGAAGGCGTTAAGAAGATACTGAAACCGGAGTATATTTCTGCCGTAACTAGAAAAGCCTCCTCGTACTCGGGGCATCCATTCATAGTTGAAGTAGCAATAGCTTACGGCGGTGAAATCCCGGTAGTAGATAAGCCGATCCTTTATAGGTTTGCTAATAAGATACCGCTACTCTATGATGAGGGTGTTGATGTAGCCAGGAAAGTTGTTGATAGTATTGACTGGGGCTACTATAAAGTTAAGTTTCCAGCCCCCTTAGCGGTTATTGTACATATATGCTCCACTAAGATTCCATTTAAGGGCGTGGGTAAGGAAGCCGTTGCTGATGTTCCCGAGGTTGAGAGGGAAATTGCGAATGCCATTAAGGATTGTGCTAGGCGACTTAGGAGGCATATTTCGTACATTGAAAAGATACATGAAATTAAGCGTAGGAAGATAACTATTTTAAAGTATTTACCGGAGGTTACGCGGGCACTTAATGAAATAACTGGCGTTAGCGAGAAAACTATAAGAGAGAAGCTTATAGCAATTTTGGAGAAGGATCTAAAATCAAGAGGTGAGGCGAAAATTGGTAAAGAGGCGAAGGCGAAAAGCGTTTAAAGCACCTACATACGAAGAAGTCATAGAAAGGCTCGAGGCGCTTGGTAGGGTTGTAGTCGACCAAATAATGAAAGGGGAGAAACCTTATTTCGAAATACCTGTTAGGAGCTTAGCTAATACTATATGGGATAGTAGGCGGAGGATTTTAAGACTGGGCAGTAAGAAGGCTATCAGGGATTTCTTTAGTATTAATGAATCTAAGAAGTTTATGCAGACCGTATTAATGTTGTCGTTGATGCTCAGAGCTAGGAGGGAGAACGATTATCCTACTATAAGAGACCTATATTATACCGGAAAGCATACCATTGAATACGTGGACCACCTCGGTAGAAAGAGAACCGAGGAGACATGGTATGATCAGAGAGAATCTAATGCCATTATTCAGGACATAGAGGTTATGACTGGCATTCTTAGAGAACATATGGGCATAATGCACGACGCTAAGGGCAAGATCGTTGGGAACGTGATTATTAGATCTAAAGGATACAGGATAGACTTATCAAGGTTGGGTAGTGGAGCATATGCAATACCTCCGAATCCCGATAGGCTTGAGATACTTGAAGTTGACGCTGAATACGTTCTTGTGGTGGAGAAGGACGCTATCTTTGAGAGGCTGAATGAGGAGGAGTACTGGAGGCGGGAAAAGTGCGTGTTGATTACTGGAAAAGGTCAGCCGGATAGGAGTACTAGGCGCATGGTTAGACGGCTTTCAGAAGAATTCGGATTACCGATCTATATATTGACGGACTGCGACAGCTTTGGATTCTATATATACTCGGTATATAGGAGTGGCTCCATATCGCTCAGCTACGAGAGCGAGAGACTGGCTACACCGGATGCAAAGTTCATAGGAGTAGCGGTAACAGACATATACGAATACAAGATCCCGAAGAACTATATAATAAAGGCTACCGAAAGGGACTTGAAACGTGCTAAAGAGCTGCTCTCATACCCATGGTTTAGTAGCAAGGCTTGGCAGAAGCAGTTAAAGCTATTTTTGAAGCGTAAGGAAAAGATAGAGATAGAGGCACTGTCGGGACATGGCTTCAAATTCCTCTCGCATAGATATCTTCCCGAGAAGATATCTACTGGAAAGTGGATAGAGTAGATTTATATCTCCAGTTTCGTCTGCATCTTCAGCTTCTCGCTTCTTTCTCCGAATAATGCTCCTCTCTTAGTTTCCTCTACGTACTTTTCTATACCTGGGAAAATGTAGAGTTCTTTAACCCACTTTCTTTTAAAATATGCCCTCTTCTCCTTGGAGTTAGTTATATCTATTAATTCGTATACTTTAGCAGTTTTTCCGGGGTAGTATCCAAGTACTCTGCCTATTCTCTGTATCATTTGCCGAGGTTCGCCGCTACCTTCATATATTATCGCTACCTCAGCATCTGGAACAGTTACTCCTTCGTCGAGTACAGTAGTCGTTACTATGATTTTTATATTTCCCTTCAGGAAGTCCCTGAAAGCAAATTTTCTGTTCTTGGGGTCTGTTTCCCCAGTTATTAGGCTAGCGGAGAAACCCTTAATTATCAACGTTTTCCATAATTCTTTTGCTGTATCCACATACTGGGTAAATATAATTACTTTACTGCCTTTAACCTCACTAAGTATATCAATTAATTTTTTAATCTTATCCTCGGGGCCTTTAGCAAATACTGTTTTAAAGACTTCTATTGGTGCGACAATTCTTAGCTTTACTAGTTGTTCATAGTTTATGTTTACTAGGAGGGGGCCGCAGAAGGCGAAGAGAAGTGTATGGTTTTTATCCCTTCTTTCTGGCGTTGCTGAAAGAGCCATTCTGTAGAGAGCATCCAGCTTTACGGCTACGATTTTGAAAGTGTTTGCAGGAACATGGTGGCCTTCGTCGAATATTGCTAGCTCGAATTTATCTCTTATCAAATCTATGTTTTTTACAGCACTGTTATAGATAGCTACCGTGATTTCCCTAATCTTTTTAATTCCCTCTCCTAAGTATCCTACTAACGCCTTATTTAACCCTAGGTAATTGCTTAGGTACTCCATCCACGTATGGGCTAACTCCCTAGTCGTAACGAATATTATGGTTGGTTTCCTCGTATCGTAGATGGCTTTTAAGGCTATAAAGGATTTGCCTCCACGTGTGAATATAGCTATGGTTCCTCGCTTTCTTTTACTCCAGAGCTCGTAGGCTAGCTCCTGGTGCGGCAGGAGCTTAAAGTTACATTTTAGGTTTAACTTTATGTCTTCTTTCTCCTCTATACCATAGATAATTAATACGTCCATAGCCCTTAGTACATCTAGTATGCGGTCTAGAAGCCCGATACAGGAGATTCCGGTGAGCGTATCCATCGAGAACTTGAAGAACTTGAGCATCTTCTTAACTATCCTTGTTTCAACGTAATTGCCTGCCTCATCGAAAATTGGCTTCTCAATATAGTACTCTACAGTACATACTTCATTCAGCCTTCTTACTATATTCTCACAATAATAATTAAATTTTAAAATGAGGTTTCCGCCAGACCTACGCACCGTGCATTTTAGTCTTATTGATTCTATCAACCTCCTATTATATACGAGTTTTATACCGTATTTTTCCAGTATCTTCTCGACTTGAGAAACATATCCTGGATCCTTTAAGTAAAATCTCCCATTATGGTATTTACAGTACGCGGATAGCTGGTCGAAGATACTTCTTGGCACTTTTACATCTAGCTTAAACGATAGGTTACTCGAATTCAGATAGGCTGTAGTTAAGCTGGTAATGCACCTATATAGTTCATCCTCAAGCTCCTCAGGTATATCTACGTACTTTTTTAGCGTTTGAATTATTGAAGTGAGTTCACTCTTACTTTTGACGTTCGATATAACTACATTACAGTCTATCCTCCACTTCCTAACTTCCTTATCGAATACAGCTATTTTCCTAATATTTTTTAGGTACTCTCTGAATTCAGCATCATTAAGGAACCTTTTAGGTGAAAGATACATTGTGTATACCTTCTAACTTTTTCGTAGAAGCATACTTATACCTTATCTTGACAAAACGAAAGAAATATAAATGTTGTCATGTTTTGCATGTTTACACTACGCTAGTTTAGAGGTGGCTCCAGTGAATCGAAGAACTCTCATGTTACTGCTTCTTACTGCTTCTATAGCGCTTTCTCTTCCGATATATGTTTTCGCTGATGGAAACGTGGAGAAAGCATATTGTAAGATAACTATTAAAGAAGGCTACGTAGTAATGCAGGTTAGCTATAATATTTCAGGTAATTATCCAAGGTTAACGTATAACATCTCCGAATATAAAGACTATATCGTCAGAATTTATCTAATTAAGGGCACAGAGTATAGCATAGTAGATACAGGAGACGATATTATATCAGTTCAATACTCCATTGATACTAAGCTGGTCTTCATTTTAAAGGACGTGTTTAAAGTAGAGGGAAGTATAACGAAAGTTGATATACCATTATCACTAATTGCCCCCCTCGAATTTAATGTTTCATGCGATATTGATATAATCCAGGATATAGCATCTGAGTGGGATATAGCTTATCCTCCGGTTTTTACGAAATATACTAGTACAGCACATGGCGTTATAAGCTGTGTTTCCGCAGCGGAGAAACTTCGCGCTGAAATAATCCTTAGATCAACTGAATGGCTATGGCTTAGATGCAACGTCTTGAACCGAACAATTCTAATAGAGGATACTGGAAAAGTTACGGTTATCGACTATATGGTTCTGGAGAGCATAGGGAATTATAGGGTATCTAGGGTTCACCTAAACTTACCAGCAAACGCTACTATAAAGTGCGTTAGGGGTGTGCTCGGCAAATATATTCGCGGAGGCGGTATAGGTCAATACGAAGTATCAGCCTCGGAAAATAGTACTAAACTTACCGTTGCGTTGGTAGCTCCACCTGCCCCCGGAGAAATAGCAGAACTAACTATAGAATATACTATTCCAGCTTTCTCTGAGAACGGAGAATTAATTGTGAACGCATTCTTCAATCCAAACATTATGGTGTTAAACTCAAGTGTCTATATAAGGGTTCTAGGGGAAATACGTGATATAAGTATGTCTCCATCGGAAAGATTTGTAAAGGGTATATATCAGGTAGCTTTGTTTAAAGATAAAATTCCTTCTATACCTGATCTCCCGGTTAATACAGAAGTTAAGATAAACGCTAGCATTAACACATTCGCAAAGTACTTTCAGTATCTTAAAATTGGAGCCGTTATACTTATACCTTCTCTGCTACTTTTTGCATACTATAAGGGCTTTTATTCGAAGAGAAAAATACCTACTGTAGTTGTAGAAAAAATTGAATACCGTTCCTTAGTGGAGAGTCTAAGGAACAACTATGTCAAGTTATTTGATTTAATTGAACGTAGAAAGGAGTTGAGGCTTAGATATCTGGAAAGGAAGATCTCAAGGCATGTGTATAGGCAGAGGCTACTCAGCATTTCCAGGAAAATCGCGGCACTGGAACAGGATATTGGAGCAAAGATAAAAGAGATGGAAGAAATAAGTCCAGGCTTTAGGCATGTTGCTGATGAGATTAAGCGACTAATGGCTGAAATTAAGGATTGCGAGAGAGAGCTTGAGAGAATAATAGAAGATAGAAGGAGGGGCAGGATTAGTAGAAGGGATTTTGAGAGGACTTTGAATGAAATAGAGGCTGAGAGAGATAAAAAAATGAGAGAAATTTCCGGGATTTTAGAGGAAATTCTTTAGCCTTGCACTTTCTGTCCAAATATAAACTCCCAGATCTTATTAAAATCATCCCGAAATACCTGTGTAAGGAATTTATCGAAGGAATCCTGGGTGCTTGCAACGGCCGTCTGTATGGTTGTCAGCAGTCCCGACACCATGGAAACAACTATCATTAATGCTATTAGGGATATTCCAAGCAGTAATCCTTCTTCTACTAGCTGTGACCCCCTTCTCCTCCTAACTATTTGGACTATGGTTTTTAAGATTAGGATCATCATGTTTCTCAATTATCTATGATAAAATCCCTTATAGTCCCGGCGAAAACTACGATATCGGCTTAAAGACCAGACCTAGCTCCTCCGCAACTTCAAAAGCTCTTGCTATTTCATCGCTCCTGAGCCTTCTAGCTATATCCTTGTATCTTTCCGGATATGTTAGGACAAGGTGGTCTGGATGATATTGATCCATGACATTTACCAATGCATTAGGACAATTTTTAGCAATCCATTCTAAGACAGGTATTGTACAACAATCGAGGTGATTCGGAAGCACTAGATGTCTTATTATAATATCTGAGGCGTTACAGGCAATCCTGTGGTTCCTTGATACCACCTCAAAGTAGTTCTTAACTTTTGACAGCCTTAATGCGCAATTGTTGTTTCCATATTTGAAATCTGGTAGCCATATATCTATTATATCTCTAAGTAGCTTCATGCTTTCAAGGCTCATGTAGAAATTACTATTCCAGAGAAGAGGCACATTTATGTCCATATATTTTAGAGAAGAAATTATCGTATGGAGATGTTGGTCAGGATTTCCGCCGACATAGTTTATGTTTCTTGCCCCCGAAATTCTAAGTCTCGTGGCTATCTCAGCTAACTTCTCAGGAGATACTAGCTCCCCGTTTTCAGGTCTCGTGGATATATCCCAGTTCTGACAGAAGACGCATTTGAAGCTACAACCAGTGAAAAATATGGTTCCTGAAGGAACGAGAGGAGCTTCTTCTCCCCAGTGATGGAAATACGATGCAACTCTCGTCTCGCTATTTAAACCACATGCTCCTCTTTGT
>Ga0190310_1000346_pt1 | contig 16049 bp, 14 predicted proteins | sample 48700778_MG_FD_165059 | JGI IMG/M metagenome (GOLD analysis project Ga0190310, IMG submission 165059) | Hydrothermal vent sediment bacterial communities from Southern Trench, Guaymas Basin, Mexico - 4870-07-7-8_MG | ecosystem: Environmental > Aquatic > Marine > Hydrothermal vents > Sediment ... | reverse complement strand
TAAAAGGGAGAAGGGCCTAGGTAGGAGCTTATCTCTTTTAAGGGTTGAGAGTGGATTAGGAGCTTCTGGAATTCCTCACGTAGGAAGCTTATCCGATGCCTTGAGAGCTTACGCTATAAAGCTGGCCTTAGAGGATCAAGGGTACAAAAGCGAGCTAATAGCCTTCTCCGACGATATGGATGGGTTGAGGAAGGTACCTGCAGGTTTGCCTAAGGATCTAGAGAGGTACATAGCTCACCCGGTATCGAGGATACCCGATCCTTTCTCATGTCATTCAAGTTATGGGGAACATATGGGAAGCCTACTTAGAGACGCGTTAGATAAGCTCAAAGTGGAGTACAGATTTCAAAGCGGCGCAGATGCGTATAAGAAGGGTTTAACGTTAGAGCAAGCTAGGAAGATTCTAACGAGGCATATTGAGATAGGGGAGAAGATAGCCGAACTTACGGGGCAGGAGAAGTACATCCAAGTCCTCCCCTATTTCGCGATATGTCCAAGATGTGGTAGGATATACACGACCAAGGCCTTATCTTACGATGTAAAAACCGACGACGTCCACTTCGCGTGCGAGGGAACGGAAATTAGAGGTAAATGGGTAGAGGGGTGCGGATATGAGGGAGATGTAAAGCTAAAGGAGGGAGAGGGAAAGCTAAGCTGGAAAGTTGAGTTTGCAAGTAGATGGGCGGCCTTGGACATAAGGTTTGAGGCGTACGGTAAAGATATAGCCGATTCGGTAAAGGTAAACGATTGGGTATCTGAAAACATACTGAACTACCCTCCCCCTTATCATGTCAGATACGAAATGTTCCTAGATAAAAGCGGAAGGAAGATATCCAAATCGGCTGGAAACGTCTTTACGCCTCAGCTATGGTTTAGGTACGGTACGAAGGAAAGCTTAGTTCTACTCATGTATAAGAGGATTGTTGGAACGAGGGCTCTGTCCGTTGAAGATATACCTAAGTACATGGATGAGTACGATTGGTTGGAGGATATATACTTTGGAAGAGTTAAGGTTGAGAAAAGCAAGGAAATTAGGCTCAGAGGCCTATACGAATACGTACACTTCCTAAAACCTCCTAAAAAACCCAAACCTCACGTTCCCTATAGGCTTTTAGCGGAGCTCGCCTATGCCGCTCCTGAAGAAAGCGTAGTAGATTTTGTACTAAAGAGGTTGAAGAAGTATAGGATGATAGGAGAAGATGTAGAGGGGTTAGAGGAGAAGATCCTGCTCGCTAGGAACTGGGCTTTAGAGGTAATGGCTAAGTCTAAGCCCGTATCCCTTTCTGAAGCGGAGAGAAGGGCCATTCTGGATTTAATCGGAGTCTTGAAGAGGACCAGCAACCCATCTATTATTCAAAATTCCATATTTGAAGTAGCGAGGAAAAACGGCATAAAGCCTCCCGATTTCTTCAAAACCCTTTACTTGATATTCTTGGGCTTAGATAGAGGGCCTAGGCTTGGACCTTACATAGCTGATATAGGGGTTGAGAGAGCTATCGATATACTCTCTTCATCCGTAGAGGAAGTTCCTAAGTAACTTTAAGCCCTGTTCTCCGCTTAGCTCTGGATGGAAGAGAATTCCGTAAAATTCATTATACTCGTAAGCTTCGACTCCCATTTCCTCGCTTTCAGCTATTACCTCTAAACCTCTGCCTAACCTAGATATCCTATACCCTCTAGAAACGAAGAACTCAACTTCTCCAACTTCTCTCCAGATCTTAGATGGCCTTAGGAACCTTATCCTAATGAAATCGTCTATCGGTTCTTTAGATCTAATTAGACTTCCTCCTCTAAGCAAGTTGAAGAGCTCCGCTGAGTAACATATCAGTAAAGCGGGCTTTCTACAACCCTTCATTAAGCTCGATACCCATTTATCTACCTCCTTGTTCTTCCTAGCTCTTCCCGAAAAGACGTACGCATCTGCATCGATTAAATTAGATCCTTGTCTCAATACCTCTACTTCCTCAATACCCACCTTCTTTAAGGAGGATACCAGTTCAGGTATGGAGCTGCTTCCTCCGTCTACTACGACTACCCTCAAATGAACACCTTCACCGTAACTCTATCTCCATCTTTTAAAGATAACGCATCTCTAAGCCTAACGGGAGCTATTACCTCTAACACGCTATTATCGTAGTGCGTTCTCTCAATTATCAAGACCGCTCCCCTTATATCCTCAATTAAAGCGTGAAAGCACTTAAGGGAGCCATAAGTTCTAATTCCGTTGGTAAAGCCTTTGATCTTTATTCCGGTCATCCTCCCCAAATCGTCCATCTGCTTCCTATAGCTCGATGATACTAGCTTTAAATTCAACGTACCGGGGTAAGGTTCAAACCCCAATTTCTCCTTAAACTGCCTCCTGTATCCCTCTAAGCTCATGTAATATGCTCCCTCCCCTAGTCCCGTAAAGACCTTTCCTACGAACTCCAGGATCTCCGGAGCTTCCTCTAACCTACTTCTTAGCAATAGGTAGAGGGTAGCTACGGCGTTAATTCCCTTACTCGTAAGCCTGACCTCCTCAACCTTTCCGCTAAAGGACCTTTCTATAAAACCGAGCTTCTCAAGCTCGAGCAAGTGCTTGCTAGCTGCTTGTTGCGATTTACCTAGCCTTTTAGCAAGCTCGTAGGTAGTTAACGGAACGGGCCTTTCCTTAGCCCCCATTAACAGGAGCTCTATTAAGGTGGGCATTAGCGAAGGCCTTAAGTCTTTAATTAACCTATGCAATCTAACGAACTTTTTAGTAGGAACTATATAATGTTTCCTTAGAAAAACCTCCTCTTTATCGATAATAGCCATCCTCTAACTTCTCTATCTAAGGCTAAGAGGATCGAGAAGTAAGCGCCTCCTCCAACAGCAGCTAGGACTAGTAGGTTTAAAGCTTGAACTACCGCTTGAACGCTCGGCCTTAACCACGTGGAAAAGAAGTACAAGACGATGCCTCCAACTATCGAGGATACTACGATGAACTTTAAATCTTCGACCTTTAAAGGCCACCTTCCCTTCTCCCTTAGAATGTAAGCCCTAACTCCAAACCCGATCGCGTTCGCAAGCATATACAAGGTAAGCCAAATTAAAAGCCCGTAGAATTCGTTTAATTTAAACCCTTTGAAGATCATATACAATATCGCTATATAGGTAACGTTCTGTAGGAGGTAGATCTTCAGCCTAGTAGATAGGTATCCCTTTATAATGGGTCTCTCAATATCTACCTTCTCAATTCCCAGTAACAACCTGTCTGAAAGTATGTTTAAAGCGTAGAGAAAGCCGGCGATAGCTGAGATAGAGCCAAAGGGAGCAAGCCACACGTATTTTGGATTCAATAAGAACAGTAAATGGCTCATACAGATGCTTAAGCCGAAACAAAGAGGAGCTGCCATAACTACGGCAGATTTCCAAACCTGCCTAATCTCCTCCTTCCCAGCTTCTTCCTTAATTAGAGAGGGATACAAAGCCATGCCTAATGCGGACGTATAGCTCAAAATGGTAATTAACGTAAATAGAATCCTGTAGTAGCCGGATAGAAGTATGCTGCCGAGAGCGTAAGAAACTACGTATACGTCTAAAAGGGCTATAATTGTAGATATCCTCGTAATTAAAGGCATCCATAGGTTCTTGACCGTTTCCTTCGCTAAATCCACGTCGATAACGGTAGCTGTAGGAAGAGATCTTATTGAGGCTACAGCTATTTCGACGACGAAGGCTATAGTTAAGGATAGAAATACCCCTGGTACGCCTTGCTTCATTTCTACAACGAAGATATACGTCATTAGAACCCTCATAATTTCATAAGCTATCCCTCCTTTAACAATGTTTATCGGCTCTAAGGCGTATATCGATCCTAGGATCCCTCCTCTTATAAGCAGGACTAACGAGAATACGAAAACTAACATGAGGGTTTCGAGATCCCAACCGTAAACGAAGGATGAAGCCAAGTAAATTATGATAAATGATATAGGGGAAAAGAGGAGGGATAAGCCGGGAAAGGTGTACCACGTTAGCTTGTTCCTCGCTACGCATCTAGTAGCCCAAAAGCTAATGCTATCTCCAAATATAGCGGCAAAGGTCGCGCCGGTCCTCAATAACTGATAGGCGGCGAACTCCTCCGGCCCTAACCTCCTCGTTAACATCATCAAGAAGAGCATGCCGGTGAAGAGGCTTAACATCCTAAGGCTAAAAGCGGCTAAACCGGTCGCTCTAATCCCAAACCTCAAATCGATTTGGAATTGAACTACTAAAAGTAGTTAAGCTTATCTCTTTAAGAGCTCTGATACTAGCAGCTTATTTAAAGGACGAAGCTAAAGAACCGTAACGTGGATAAGAGGCCGTTATTTAAGATCGACAGAGATAGCGGGATTCCATTGATAGGATCCATAGCCTTTGGCTTAGTAGATAGGGGAACGAATATAATACAAGTTAGACCTATTACCGGCTGTCCTTTAAGCTGCATATTCTGTAGCATAGATGAGGGCCCTAACTCTAAGACTAGGTGGGCTAGGTATTACGTAGAGCTCGATTACCTACTGGAGTGGTTTAAGTGGTTAGTTAAGCTAAAGGGAGGGAAGGGCATAGAGGCTCACATAGATTGCGCTGGAGAACCCACCCTCTATCCAGAGCTCGTAGATCTCGTTCAAGCCTTGAAAGAAGTTGAGGGAGTTGAAGTGATATCCATGCAGACGCACGGAACTCTACTTAATGAAAGGAAGATAGATGAGCTGGAAGATGTGGGGATGTCTAGGATAAACCTATCCATAGACTCAATGGATCCCGATAAAGCGAAGCTATTAAGCGGATCTCGATCTTACGATTTAAGCAAAATCTTAGGCCTTGCTGAATACATAGCTTCAAGTAAGATAGACTTAATGATAGCACCCGTATGGGTTCCGGGATACAACGATGAAGATATACCTAAGATCATCGAGTTCGCTTTGAAGATAGGAGCGGGTAAGAGGTGGCCTCCATTGGGAATACAGAAGTACGAAGCCCATAAGAGAGGCAGAAGGCCCGTTAAATCTTGGCCTTATAGCCTATTTTACGAAAAGCTTAGAGCTTTAGAAAGGAGGTATAACGTAAAGTTGAGAATTACGAAGAAGGACTTCAACGTTCATCCTTTACCTACTCCTCCCATTCCCTTCGAGAAAGGAGAGGCTATAAAGGTGAAGATCGTCGGTCCAGGATGGCTTTACGATGAAGCCTTAGGCGTCTCAAGAGGCAGAGCTGTAACGCTCGTAGGCCTTCCTTACTTTAAGGAGGGGATAGAGGTTAAGGCTGTAGTTAAATCCGTCAAGCATAACATCATTGTTGCGAAACCTACGGAGAAATCCCTAATGATAATTAAGGAGCTATTGAAGTGAAAAGTTTAAAACGCAACCTATTAGGAAGTTATCGTGATGAACTTAAGTAAGGCTTGGAGGCTAATCTTTCTCTTAGGCTTAGTAAGCTTATTTGCGGATGTAACTTACGAAGGAGCTAGAAGCATTATACCTAACTACTTAACTATAGTTCTAGGAGCGAGCGTGCTTATTTTAGGAACCGTAACAGGGCTTGGCGAGTTCCTAAATTACGGATTAAGGCTAGCTACGGGTCCTCTTTCAGATCTAACTAGGAAGTACTGGCTGTTTACCTTTGTGGGATATGTAGTGAATTTATTCGCCGTTCCTCTCTTGGCCTTAACAGGCAATTGGCAATCCGCTGCCGTATTGATTATAGTGGAGAGGATGGGCAAAGCCATTAGAGCCCCAGCTAGAGACGTAATTATATCTAATATATCGAAGGGGATAGGAAGGGGGAAGGCCTTTGGAGTACATGAAGTTCTAGATCAAGTAGGAGCTATCCTAGGCCCATCGATCGCTATCCTCGCTCTTTACTTTACGAAGGAGAACTACAGGTATGCGTTTTCCGTTTTCGCCTTGCCAGCCTTAATCGCTCTATCCTTTCTAACGGTAGCTTACCTATTCTTTAAACGCCATAAGGAGGAGCTCGTAGCTGAAAGGCCTTCTAAGGATGGGAGGCTTGGCTTCAAATTCCGGTCTTATACTTTGGTGATAACTTTAAGCACGATGGGCTTGATGTACATTCCCTTCTTAATTTACAGAGCTGGGGAGAGCCGTGCTATGCCTGAATGGATCATCCCCTCGTTGCTTTTAATAGCTCAAGCGGTAGACGCCCTTATCGCCCCTTTCGCTGGACTTGCTTACGATAGAGTAGGCTTAAAATCGATATTCGTGATCTTTCCGTTCACTCTAGCCATACCCATCTTCGCCTATACCCCTCAAGCCTCTACTTTAATCTTAGCCGCAATGTCCCTAGGCGTAGTAATGGGCGTACAGGAGACGATTGAGAGGGCGGCCGTAGCCGACCTATCTCCAGTTCGAGCTAGAGGAAGAGCTTACGGTATATTTAACGCCTTTCTAGGCTTATCTCTACTGCTAGGAGGGGTAGTTATAGGGTACTTATACTCCATAAGCTTTACTTTAATTATCGTATATGCGATCGCAACTCAAGCCCTAGCTTTCATCATCGCGTTATTTACGTTGAGATAGCGCCTACTGAGATAAGCCCGCTGCAACGAGCGGGTGTCGGGTATTTCTTTCGTGCATTCACTTGTAAACCAATACAAAACCGTGATTTTTCGCTCTAACTGTTTTTGTCGTCATTTTCCGAGGAATTTCGCGCGATGTGAAGGCTTTCCGGGACGTCAACTTTTTTAGTTCTAGACATTTTCTTAGCATTTTCTCAGTTGATTTTTGTTCCGTTGATGGTCGTCTCGGCAAGCTTGTAGACCAAAGCTAGAAGAGCCGATTGCTACTATCCGTGAGCAGCTTGATTGCTATGACGTAAAAGGTATTGTGTTACAAATATATTAGAGGAAAACGTCAACTTTAAGCCTCTTCCATACAAGTATCGCAGAGGATGCTGGACAAGCCTATCTTGCAGGTATAGGAGGCTATGTAAAGGCCTCTATCAAGAAACAAGTAAGGATAACAATAGAAGAACTGGGAAGCATAACAATGCCAATAGCGTTTACGGAGTACATCGCCTCCGACATAGCGATATTAGGACGAAAAGGCTTCGAAGAAGCCTTTGAAGTAACGTTTAGGGGATGGGAGAAAAAGCTGATAATAAAGCCGAGAACTTAGCAGCTAAAAACGAAAGAGCCCAGCGCGATTGTGGTTGCTTTAGTCTTATTAAGTAGGTTCGTCTTCCGTGTTCCTTCTTGACCAGCTTTCTTACATCTCGGTATCTTATCGGTCTCGGATAGTTCCTCTAGCATTTCCAGCAACTTTACATAGTTTCTCAGTAGCTTAGATGGCCATTACGCCTACTTCAGAAAGGGAGAAGTTTATGTAGAAGTATATAGGTGGCGGGCCCGCCGGGACTCGAACCCGGGATCTCCGGCTCCGGAGGCCCAAGAAATATATAAGCCGAGTTTCCAGAAGAAAACTATAAATTGAAAGTAAGCCTTTACAAACAATATCCCTTAGGATATCACAGATAATCCGGAAACGCGCAACTAAGGAAAAAGATAATTGGCTTGAAAGAACATACTTAATATGGGTGGTGGAGGCTGTCTAAAGTTGTTAGGGTCAAGTATGAGAATGGAGTGCTGAAACCGCTTGAACCAGTAGAACTTAGGGAAGGAGAGGAAAGGATTGCTGTACTCGTCTCGGTGGGAGAAGAGCGGAAGCGAATTCTACGGAGGTATAGGGGTATACTGGGTAAGGTCAGCGAGGAGGAAATAGAGGAACTGCTAGCTGAAGCTGAGTGGGAGCCTTTATGAGGGATCATGTTTTCGTAGACTCTAACGTGTTCATTCAACTACTCTATGAAGGAGCGCGAGCTTCTAGAGCAGAAGAACTCCTCAACAGGTATCCGCTACTAATAGCAAGTATTGGGATCGTCGATGAAGTACTCCACTTTATTGTGAGAAGAGAGGCGATGAATAAGCATAGCGTAAAGAGGGCTTACGACTTAAGAAAGCTTGTTAAGAGCAAGGGCATAGGTTTTGCGAAAGAGAGCTTAAACACGTTCGTCTCACTACTAAAGGAGCTATACGTAAAAATTATAGCAGATGCCGATGTAGACGTAAGCGAAATAATCAATGTCATGAACAACTATAGACTATCGCCCAAAGACGCTATCATAGCGTTGACATGCAAACACTACCGCATAAATACAATCCTGACCTTTGACGAAGATTTCAAGCGTATACCATGGCTCACGGCAGTCCCCTAACTCTTCAGGATTATCAACCATGATTGCCTTTGATAAAAGGAGCAGGCAAGCTCTTTACCCAAACTTCAGCCACACAACTCTTCGTGAGAAAGGAGAACTTTGTATACGGGCTGTAAGTGGCGGGCCCGCCGGGACTCGAACCCGGGATCTCCGGCTCCGGAGGCCGACGCCTTTTCCATGCTAGGCCACGGGCCCCTACTATTCTTGTTTCCCTTAAAGGTATTAACGTTTACCCGTAAGTTTTATAAGAAGATATATCTAGACATATCGCGATATATCTTGATCTTTAAAATACCTCCCTTCGCTAAGAGGGGGATTACGAAGCTATTGATCTTAAACGCCCTATCTAAGGGGCCAGCTCACGGTTACGAGATAATTAAGAGGATAGAGTCCATGTTCTTCGGTTTATATTCTCCAAGTCCTGGAGTTATCTACCCTAACTTGCAGCTTTTAGAGGAGGAAGGGTACGTAGACTTATTGGAGGAGGAGGGGAGGAAAGTTTACGAGATTACCGAGAAGGGGAGGGAATACTTGAGGACTAGGAAGAAGGCCTTAGAGTCCTTCTTTGAGAATAAGGAACGCTTAATGCCAGCTGAAAAGGCTAAGCTGCTAAAGGTAGGCAAGGAGATAGTACACGACATCGCCTTCTCCCTTCACAGCTTATCGAAGGAACAAACGGAGAGGATCGTCGATATACTATACAAAGCTAGGAATGAAATAAAGGAAGTAATTGAAAAAGGTTAGATCGTTGGAGGTTGTAGAAGATGGAGGTACCGGCTGTCCAGTTAATAGACGTTCACAAGATATACTACGGAGGAGTCCCAACTCCCGCGTTAAGAGGTGTAACTCTATCGATAAAGAAGGGAGAGCTGGTATCCATAGTAGGTCCTTCTGGAAGCGGAAAATCAACGCTGTTGAATATAATAGGGGCTTTAGATAAACCTACCAAGGGAAGGGTCTTAATCGATGGCGTAGATATAAACAGGCTAGGAGAGGATGGGCTGTCTAAGCTGAGAAATAGGAAGATAGGCTTCGTCTTCCAGGCTTTCAATTTAATACATAGGCTTACGGCCTTACAGAACGTCGAGCTACCTCTCTATGTTAGAGGAGTTCCTCGGGACGTTAGAAGGAAAAGGGCTTTAGAAATGTTGAAACAAGTAGGTTTGGAAAAGCTAGCCTTTAAGAGGCCTTATCAGCTTAGCGGAGGAGAGCAGCAGAGGGTGGCCATAGCTAGGGCTTTAATTACGAATCCACCGATTATCCTAGCGGACGAGCCTACCGGAAACTTAGATAGCAAAAGCGCCTCTATGGTAATGGACGTACTAGAGAGGATAAATAGAGAGGAGGGGAAAACGGTAGTTATCGTAACGCATAACATGGAGATAGCGAATAGAACTAGGAGGATAATATATTTGCGTGATGGTAGAATAGAAAGAGAGGTGGTTAGATGAAGAAATCCCTCATCTTCTTAATCGCCTTACTTCTACTTCCCTGCTTTACCGCGAACGCCTACGAAAGATTAGAGCTCGTTACCTATACCTGGGGAACGGTAGATAGTCCTATGGACGTAAGGCCCGGCTACTCCAACGTACCTCTAACGGCGTTAATCCAAAACCTCTATTCACACTATATAACGGGGGTATACGCCAAGCTATACCTTCCTCCTGGTTTCCATAACTCAACCGGAGGCAATATTACCTATGCAGCATACGGCCCCTCCCTCCCCCCTGGAACAGCGGTTCCCCTCACGTTTACACTAAACGTGGATCCCGATGTAAAGCCGGGAAACTACACCTTCTACATGGAGGTTACTTACTACGACACCGTATACACGGAGATGGAGAGCGATTTCAATTTGACGTTAAAGGTTGAGGAACCTAAAGGTATTTCCATTTTAAACGTAGGATGGGGGAGCCCATCTCAACCATTAAAGCCCGTCCCCAATTCTAAATCCGTTCCCTTGTACATTTGGATAACCAACTTAGATAAGAAGCCCATTTCTGGGGTAAAGCTTGAGCTACATTTACCCGATGGAATTCACGGCCCTAATGGAGATAGAAACGTCACCTCAACTATCCCTGTCATAGAAGCCGGACAATCCACGTACGCTACCTTTTTAGTCGATATAGATGAAGACGTCCAAGCGGGGGAGAAAACGTTCAACTTAACCGTAACTTACCGCGATTTCTGGTTTGGCGAATACCGTCAAGTGGAAAGCTTTAAGCTTAAGATCTACCCTAAGCCCGAAGTAGACCTCTTTGCAAAAGAAGTGTCTGTGGAACAGGGATCTATAGCGAAGCTGAACTTAACGGTGGTAAACAACGGAGATGAGCCGGTATACGATGTTTTGCCTAGCCTAAATGCTGAAAGCCTAATTCCCGTGAGAGCGCCTACAGATCCATTATCCGAGCTTTCTCCAAAAACTTCTCATACTTTCCCATTTGAAGTGTATGTACCATCAAACCTTCCTCCAAGTACGATACCCGTATCGTTTACCGTTTCCTATTTAGATTCGAGAGGTCTAAATCACGTTAAATCCATACTTACGAACGTTAACGTGCTGACTAGAAGTAACTCGATCTCAGTTTCACTATCCACTACCGAGATTAAATATCAAAGGGAGAATAAATTAATCTTAACGATCGTGAATACTTCAGATGAGCCGATAAGAGATTTAGAGGTACGCTTAACCCTTCCCTCATCTCTACCGATATACGTTAGGGAGGGAATCGGACCATGGAAATTTAACTACGTACCTCCTAAAGGCAATACGTCTATAACCCTACACGTTATACCCTTTGCTCAAACCGAATCTACGGCTCCTCTAACGGTTACCTTGACGTACAGGGATCCTAACGATCTTTCTAGATCCGAAACTCACACTTTACTAACTTATCTGAAGGGCTATCCGGATGTAGAACTCGTTAACCTAAAGGTATCTCCTCAGCCTGCTCACAACGGCTCCAAGGTTGTTATATCCGCTAGCTTGTTAAACGAAGGTACACAACAAGCTTACTACAGTAGGATAAGGGTTGAGGCAAGCTATCCTTTCATCGTTGGATATACAGGTGAAAAGTACATCGGAGATCTTCCCGTAAACTCCCCCACTCCGTTTAGTTTTCCGCTCTACGTAGCTAACGGTGCTAAGCCAGGTAGCTATAAGGTAAGTCTTAGGTTCAGGTATACCGATACCTTGGGAAACGAGCACGAGAAGTCATGGTCTATAAAAATCGACGTTACAACCGCGAGAGCAACGGAAAGCCATCGAGAGCAGACGATCTTCTCACTACTTCTATCGTACGAAAACCTTACAATCGCGATCTTAGCTATCCTCCTCATAATAACGGTTATCTGGGGATATAAAAGAGGGAAGGGGAAAGAGGAGCTTGAAATTTCCTGATATACTTAGGTACGCATATTACGCCTTAAAAGAAAGGAAGGTGAGAAGCCTCCTAACTATACTCGGAATCGTTGTCGGGCCTGCCGCAATAGTAGCTCTCACTTCAACAACTCAAGGGTATACGCAGCACGTAGAAAGCCAAATAACAAGGCTTGGAGTTACTACTATAATGGTAACGCCTCATACGAATGTCTTCAAGATAGAGGACAGACATGTAGAGGAGATATTAAGCATCGAAGGTGTAAAGGGAGTATATCCATTCTACATAATACCGGCTAAAAGATCGACGGCGAGAGGAGAGGAAAGCACTTCTATCTTCGCTATAAACTTAATGGAGGGGCTTAGTGAGGCCGTACCTGGATTAGAGCTGGAAAAAGGAGAACTGCCGGAGCCATTCGATTACACGGGAGCGGTTTTAGGGTACAGAGTCGCACATCCAGAGGAACCGAATGAGAGAAGTTACGATCTTCACGATACGATTACCCTAGAGTTCAAGACCCCGGCAAATCCACGTGGCTTTAGTAAAACTTTTCTAGTAAAAGGAATATTCAAAGAGTTCGGTCCTATATTTATTCTAAACCCGGATAAGGCTATTTTCGTACCTATCGAATCTGGGAGGCTGATCTTAGGTAGATCGCACTACACGGGCTTGTTAGTGGTAGCAAAATCCTCGGGTTTAGTAGACACCGTTATGGAAGAAATTAAGGATTTATACGGAAAGGATGTAGACGTAATAAGCGTAAAAGTGATAATCGATATAGCTAGGAATATCTTATCAACCGTTAACATGATCTTAATCTCCGTAGCTAGCATATCTGTGCTAGTGGCGTTTATAGGGATAATGACGACCATGTTTACGAGCACCATAGAGAGAACTAGGGAAATAGGCATTCTAAAGGCCTTAGGCTTCTCAAAAAAGGATATAATGGTTTTGTTCCTAGCCGAATCTACTCTAATGGGGCTCATAGGGGGCTTAATAGGATCGGTTACCGGGATAGGACTATCCTTCATCCTCGCCTACTTCTTCGGAGTTACGCCTCTTGCTAACCATGCTACTAGACCAATACAACCCGTGGTATCGCCCGAAATCCTTATCCTAGCTGTAGCTATGGCTACCTTAGTAGGAGCCCTAGCCGGCTTAATACCGGCGTGGAGAGCGTCTAAATTAGCCCCTGTTGAAGCCTTGAGGTACGAATAGTCTACCTAGCTACCCTTGCCGCTACTATTAACGGATCCCATACGGGGGAAAACGGAGGAGCGTAAGGGATATCGGCGAAGAACAGATCGCTAACTTTCACTTCATTCTGAATCGCTATAGCTAAAGCGGAGATCCTCCCCCATACCCCTTCTAACCCTATTATCTGCCCTCCTAAAACCCTCTTACTTCCCTCTTCTACTACTAGCTTTACCTTTATCCACTTAGAGCCGGGATAGTAGTGAGCTTTAGAGCTATGCGATATGTAAACGCTTTTAACCTTAAACCCCAGTTTCCTCGCGTTCGCCTCGCTTATACCGGTTATGCCTATTTCAAGCGAGTAGAACTTAGTAATAGCCGAGCCTACCGCTCCGGGAAATCTCAAGCTTCCTCCAGCTACGTTATCTCCAGCTACGAAGCCCTCCTTATTAGCTAAGGGAGCTAGCGGCATATACGATCTTCTACCCGTGACTAAGTTCAGAACCTCTACGTTATCTCCAGCTGCGTATAGATCTTCTACTCCTGTCCACATCCTATCGTCTACGTAAATCGCTCCAGTTTCCCCTCTTCTAGCTCCGGCCATTAAAGCAAGATCTACGTTCGGCTTAACTCCGATAGTCAGAATAGCTGAATCAGCTTTGTAGCTCCCCTTCTCGGTTTCAACGAGCACGCCATTTCTCCTTTGAGAAATATCCACCACCTTCTCTCCCTTCCTTATTTTTACTCCCCTCTTCCTCATATACTCCTCGATGTCCAGAGCTACCTCTTTATCGAACATAGGCATGATCTGACCCATAGCTTCCACTAACGTTACCTTCTTCCCCAACTTCCTCAAGGCTTCGGAAAGCTCAATGCCTATGTACCCAGCACCAACAACAATGACCTCTTTATCCTTTGAAATCCTCTTCCTTATCGATGCTCCATCCTCTATATGCCTAATCGTGAACACCTTTTCCACTTCAAGCCATCTGGGATTGGGGATGAACGGTTTAGCTCCCGTAGCTATTATCAGCTTATCGTAACTCACCTCTCTTTCTCTTCCATTACTTAAAACGGTAAGCTTCCTCGCTTTGTGATCTATCCTTAAGACCTTGCTATTGGTAAACACTTCTATCTTCCTCTTCTTTCTAAAGAATTCAGGAGAATACGTTATCAGTTCGTCTTTATCTTTAACCAACCCCTCCACGAAATACGGAATACCACATGGCGCATGTGATACGTAGGAAGTTTCCTCGTAAACTTCTACCTTCCAAGTAGGCTGAAGCCTTCTAATCCTAGAAGCGGCCGTCATTCCGGCCGCTCCTCCTCCTATTACCACCGCTTTCATAAGACATTTTATCGCAAAAGGGATTAAAAACGGTTTGTCGAAATAGCTAAAGGCTATAAGTAATTAACGTTAAACGATAGCTATGTTTGATGTATACATACCTAGTTCTTTAGACGATGCTTTAAAATTCTTATCTCGTGAAGGACATAGAGTTATTATAATATCGCACGGAACCGATCTACTGCCTAGGATAAGGACGGGAGAGTTAAAACCGGACGTCCTTTTAGATTTATCGGGCTTCGATGACTTATTGAGGTATATAAGGGAGGATGGAAAGTATATTAGGATGGGTGCTTTAACTACCGTAACGGACATTTACGAAAGCCCCGCTTTAAACGGCCCCCTCGAAGCCTTTAAACACGCAGCTAGGAAATTTGGAGGTCCTCAAATCAGGAATATGGCTACGATAGGAGGAAACGTAGGAGCTGCCTCTAGCTCCGAGGATTTCATTCCCGTACTTCTAGCGTTAAACGCTAAGGCTAAATTAACCAGCGTTTATGGAGATAGGATCTCATCCATCGAAAGGCTGATCTTAGATAAAAGGGTAATTGCGAGGAGGAACAACGAAGTGATAACCGAAATTTTCTTTAAGAAACCTCCGGAAAACGCTTGGACGGCTTTCGATAAGATAGGCAGACGTAACGCTATGTTCATAGCCCTAGTAAGCATGGCCGTTTACCTACACGTAGAAAACGAAAGGATTAAAGATGTAAGGATTGCGCTAAATAGGGTTAAGAGGAAAATACCTGAGAGAGCTTATGAAACTGAGAAGTTCTTGAAAGGTAAGATCTTTGCAAATGAAGTATTAGAAGAAGCGAAAGAAATACTAGAACATGAGCTTGAGTTAACGTCTGATTTCAGGGCTTCTGCCGAGTACAGAGTTAAGGTTCAGAAAGTCCTTTTGGGAAGGTTGCTAACTTATTGTTACAATAAGATAAAGGGGGTTAAAATTGAGTAAGCACTTCATTACGTTAAAGGTCAACGGAAAGGAGTACAATATCTACGTAAACTCTGACGATAGGCTTATAGACGTTTTGAGGGATAAGCTAGGTTTAAAGTCCGTTAAGGAGGGATGTGGAACCGGAGATTGCGGCCTTTGTACGGTTTTAGTTAACGGGGTTCCAGTTCTTTCCTGCTTAATGTTGGCAGTTCAAGCTAGGAATAAGGAGATATTGACTCTAGAAGGCCTCGGAAGCGAGGGAAAGCCGCACCCAATTCAAGAGGCCTTTAGGGAGGCACACGCAGTTCAGTGCGGCTTTTGTACACCAGCTATGATACTGATAGCTAAGGCTTTACTAGATAGAAACCAAAACCCCTCCTACGATGAGATAAGAGAAGCTATAAGCGGAACCTTATGTCGATGTACAGGCTACTACGATATAGTTGAAGCCATAAAGCTAGCTTCTGAAAGGGTGAAAAAGTGAAGGCTGAAGCGGCGAAGCTCGTAGAGGAGCTGAGGAGAAAAGCGGAAAGAGGAGAGCTTCTATACGTTGGAAAAAGCGTGAGGAGAATCGACGACTTGGACAAGGTCTTGGGCAAACCCGTATATACGGCCGATCTCCTCTCCGACGACGTCCTATATGTGAAAATAGTTCATTCTACAAATCCTCATGCGTACATAAGGTACATAGATACTTCGCTAGCGAAGAGGGCTCCAAAAGTAGTAGACGTATTAACTTATAGAGACGTACCTGGAGAAAATATATCTAGTGCATTAATACCCGATAGGCCACTGTTTGCTGAGAGAAAGGTGAGATCCGTAGGCGATATAGTTGCAGCGGTAATAGCCGAAGGTAGGAAGTATGCTGAGGATGCCGCTAAACTGATTAAGGTCGGATACGACCCTCTCCCAACGATCTTCGATCCCCTAGACGCTATAAAGGAAGGGGCTCCTA
>Ga0190310_1000345_pt1 | contig 16053 bp, 17 predicted proteins | sample 48700778_MG_FD_165059 | JGI IMG/M metagenome (GOLD analysis project Ga0190310, IMG submission 165059) | Hydrothermal vent sediment bacterial communities from Southern Trench, Guaymas Basin, Mexico - 4870-07-7-8_MG | ecosystem: Environmental > Aquatic > Marine > Hydrothermal vents > Sediment ... | reverse complement strand
CTGGTACCCCATCCCATATCCGGGCATGGGGGCTGGCTGGTAGGCTGGGGGATAGGTTGCTGGAGGTTGCTGGACCTCTGGGGGCGCGGACCCGATCTCCTTCTTCAATCTCTCGATCTCCTCCTCAACCCTCCTAATCTCCTCTTTAACGCGGCTTATCTCATCCTCTAGCCCACGTTTATAAGACTTAAGCCAATCCAACTCCTCCTCAGGTGATAGAGGCTGAGCCGGGGGCGGCGTCCTCCTATAGCCTGGATAGCCCCACCACAATCCTACCGCACCTCAGAATCAGTAGTACGGCCATAGATAAGTATATGGCCAGTAGCCGTACATCGTCCATGGATAATAGTAGTAGGCTGTCCACGGGTATGGCCACCAGTAGCTATACCATGGATACCACCAATACCAGCTCCACGGGTACCACCAGTACCAGCCCCATGGTAGCCACCACCTTAGCCCCCATGGCCAGCCGAATAGCCACCAGCACGCTCCTCTCCCAAAGATCCAGCCTGGTCTAAGCCATGGCGGTAGGTAGCTGAAGGGACCTCTTCCGGGCCAGGGTGACCACCATCCCCAGCCTCTACCTCTCCATCCCCATCCCATCTTCTCTCACCATTTTTGTGTTATTGCTCGAAATTTAACCTTTACCCTCCCGGCCAAGGGTCTTCCTAAGCTCCTCGATCCTGGCCTCGACGCTCTTGAGCTCCTCCTCAAGATCCTTGAGCTCGGCCTCAAGCTCGCGCTTATAGTCCTCAAGCATCCTGAGCTCGTCCTCCGGGCTCGGCGGGTATGGCGGCATGAAAGGCGGATAGAATGGCATCGGGTAGAATGGGTATCTCCAATATCTCCTATATGGATAGTATGGATACCCCATCGCTGCTCACAAAGTCTAGGGAGCTGAGGGTTGATTTAAGTTTTGTGCGATCGCACATTAGTATCACTCACTTTATAAGCTCCAAATAGGAAACTTTATCTTAGATGCCGAGGTGGCGCTGGAGAGTTCATGGAAGAGGCAGGCCTCCCAAGGATAGGTTTATTCGGGTGGGGTTGGGGAGGCTCTTCTTCGCCCCACTGGACGACTTGGGAAACCCGCTCTCCTCTCCGCCAATCTACCTTAGACCCGATGAGTTCGAGGCCTTGAGGCTGGTCTATCTTGAGGGGAGGACTCAGGAGGAGGCGGCCAAGCTCATGAAGATCTCACGTGGAACGCTTTGGAGGGCCCTAGACAGCGGCAGGAGGAAGCTCGTCCAAGCATTGGTCGAGCGTAGACCAATAGTGCTAACTGGATAGGGGCTCGGCATCCTCAAATTCTACCCCCTTAGCGGTTTCGATAGGCTAAACTTGAGCACAGAGAGGTTTACCAGCGCCCTATCGGCTGCGGGCTTCTCGACCTTCGCATACCTCTTAGCCGGATGTAGCACATGGCTCTGGTATCCCCTGTTTGGAAAGTATCTGATAAGGGATCTCATGCTCGGCGGCGAGGTTCTCGGAGTCATAATGAGCCTATACAATCTCTCCTACGCCATCAGCCTCCTCCCAGCCGGGAGACTATCCGATAGATTTGGTAGGAGGAGGCTGATGGTCTTTGGGCTGATATTGATGGGGTTCTCCACGATCATAATGGCCTATACGAGAGACCCGATAATGCTCTCGATCGCGTGCCTGATCTCCGGAGCGGGCTATGGATCATTCATAATTTCAGTTACAGCCTATACCATCGAGAAGGGGGGCGTTAAGAGGACGGGGGTAGTCTATGGGACAGCTCTATCAGGGGGTTTGCTCGGAGACGTAATAGGGTCTTTTGTGGGTGGATGGGTTAAGCAGATGTTTGGGAGCAGGAAGCTATTCCTCCTATCATCGATGACGGCATTCCTGGCCATTATACCGACGATTTTGCTCGAGGGGGATCGGAGCTCGACGGATTCCTCAAGCTCCCTAAGCGTGAAGAGCCTTTTAATGAGTAATGAGGGCTTTAGATTCTTATCGATAGGCTTGATATTTCACGCCATAGGCTTCAACATGCTCTTCCCCTTCATCTCCATTCACGCAAGTGATCTGGGGTTGAGCGACTATGGAATAGGGGCCGTTAACTCCGCCTGGACCCTCTCAATGGTCTTCACCACGGTTCCTTGGGGCCTCTTAACGGACAAGATCGGGGGAAAATTGATTTTGACATGGCATCTTATAACATCCTTCGCCTCATGGATGTTCTACGCCTATTCATGGAATCCCATGATCATAATGGTCTCGGCGATCCTCATGGGCATTGTGAGCGCAATGGATATGCCTGCTAGGAGGAAGATCTTGGCCCGGATAGCGGATGGCAGGGGAATTGGGACGATAATAGGATCGCTGGATCTTATAACGAACACGACAAGCATTCCTGGCCCCATGGTCGGCGGATTCCTCTACGATTATGTGGGGGTTTTGGGGATCTTCTGGATAGGTTCTCTAATAAATCTGGTCGGGGTTCTCTTCCTCCTGAAAATCAGAGGCTAAAGCTCTCGTTCAAGTATATGCCTTATCCTCCTCATGAGCTTCCAAATCCTATCATTTACATGGTGGATATTCTTCGCCACCTTTCCCCTCCTCATGGCCTTGCACTCTTCAAGCCTCACTAAAGCGATGGCCACGGCTAACGGCCTCAGATACCTCTCATCCCTAACGACCACGAAATCCCCCTCATTAAATTCTCCCCTAAAATCCTTGATCCCCGGTCTCATCACGTCGGCCCCATTAACTATGTGTGGAACCGCTCCCATGTCCACTATCATCGCTGGTAGCCTATCCAACGCCTCCTGATTTCTCTCGTGGATCACTGGATAGAGCTTGTCGTCAACCTCCCCGACTATGAGCCAGCCTATCCTATAAAGCCTTATCTCATTCTCCCTTATCTCCACAGCATTCCTAATCTTTCCCCCCAACACCTCACCCCAATGCAGGGATCTTATCCTCTTGGCCAGCGCCGAGGTCTCCCTCTTGCTGAGATAGTTCACCCTCATCCCGTAAGCCTCCCCAGGATCTCGGAGACTTGGCTAAGCGATCTTATCCTTCTAACATGGACATCTTCTCGAACCCGCCTATTCCACGGCCTATCATAGAGTATGAGCAGCTTTCCCCTTTTCACGCATCCATCGACTATCAGCGGGGAGTCATCGATATATACATCGTAATTCAGTCTGGGCTTCTCCCTACAGCTCCTGATCCAAACATATTCATCGTATGGGATCTCGTGAAGTCTCAGCCAGTTCAAGACGTATCTCTCAGTCACCCTAGGTCTCGCGGTAACTATGTCGACCCTCCCAAACCTCTTGATCTTCCTAACTTTATCTGAGAGCGAGCTCTCGGTCGGAGGCATGATTCTCCAAAGCCTCCACGCATCATTCATCACGTCCATAAACTTTCCCTCACTTATCCCAAGCCTCCTCCAGAAATCCCATTCATCGAGATCCTCGAACTCTATCATCTGACCGGTTCTACGCCTCCAAAGCTTGATCCATAGCCTCATCGTATCCGCCAAGACCCCGTCGAGGTCTAGAGCTATCCTAAGCAAGCCCCACTCCTATGGATTAACGCACTATATAGAGACTTCAGAGACGGCTAAAAATTCCGCGGCTAAATCGTTTAATAGAACTCTAAAATCCTCATCTAGGGATTGGGATGCCGACGAACGTCAGGATAAAGCTCACGAGCACGGACCTAGAGAAGATCGAGAGGGTGTGCTCCGAGATTAAGGAGATAGCTTTGAAGACCGGGACGAAGATCTCAGGCCCCATACCCCTCCCTAGGAGGAGGCTGATAGTCCCGGTTAGGAAGTCTCCATGCGGGGAGGGAACCCACACGTGGAGGAAGCATGAGCTTAGAATCCATAGGAGGTTGATAGATCTCCAGATAACGGATCAGAGAGTTATGAGGCAGATAATGAGGATCCAGATCCCCGAGGATGTCTCGGTCGAGATGACCGTTAAGTGATCGCCCCGATGGTCATTATCTGATAGAAAATGTACGATACGAAGAACACTATGAGCGTGACTAGGGCGGCCACGGTTCCGCTAAGCCTCCTACCGTAAGCGGTTAAAGCCGTCAGGAATGGCAAACTTATTCCCTGAGCTATTATGAGGAGGGCGTCTTTGACCTGATAGTATAATGGCGTCCCCTTGGGCGGGATTATGGAGAGGTGGAAGAGCTTATCGATCGAGAGTATCGCCGGATAGAACATTAGTGGGAGGAGGGCGACGAAAAGCGAGAAAAAGAACTTCAGCTCATCTTGGATCGATGCCAGAGCAACCAGCCTCACCCTATCGGTCAACGACTCTCCCTCAGATCTCCGAAACAGGGTTCCTGAGAGTAGTATGGATAGGATCGTGATTAAGCCGTATAAGATGAATATGTTTAGGAAATGACATCCAATTATCTCCAGCGGATTCGGAGCCGTCTCATAGAAGTGTAGGAGAAATGTCTTATGCCTGATGTAGATCAGGAGGGTTGAGGAGATGATGAAGGAGAGGGTTGGGAGGAGTATTGTGATCCCAATCCGCTCGTAGAGTGGGCTGTAGAGCCATATAGGGAAGAAGATCCCTTGGAGAGTTCGCATAAATCTTCCTTGAGACTTCTCCCCGAGCAGATCGGACGATGACACGGTGCCCTTCTCCTTCAACGCCCTATAGACCCTCAACCCCTCCTCCGTGAGCATGTAGTTTCTATCGTTATCTTGGGTCACAAACCTCCTAAGCTGTCTAAGATTATAGTAGAGTGATCCCGTGCTTATCTTCAGGCCATCCCTGAGAGCCGTCGCGCTAATCTTCCCAGCATCTCCTATGGCCAAGATTATCCTCCTCCTAGTCTTGTATCTGAGAAGCCAGAGTAATTCGTCCTCAGATCGCGCGTCGATCGACGCCAGGAGCAAGGTTCAGCCCTCTCCGAAAATCTCCTCAACTCCTAGTTTTAAAAGCTTACCCCAGGAACGGAGGAGTCCAAGCTTAAATAAGCGTCTTTACCGGATAAGATTTGGAGAGGATTCAGGTAAGATGAGCTGGGTTGAGGATACGGTTGCCTTTAGGGGCGCGATAAGGCGGAGCGGGAACAGCCTGGTGATAACCATACCTGCGGAGCTCAGCCAGAGATTCCTTCTGAGAGAGGGCCAAGAGCTGCTGATCTACGGGATATCGAGGAGGGGGCCGGAGTTCGAGGGAGGTCTCCAAATCTATCTAGGATACTTCGTCGTCCATGAGAAGCTCCCCTCCGCGAGATTCAGGGTTGAGGTGGGGGATCTAACCAAGCTCCAGATGATCATCAAGGAGGTCGAGAGAGAGTATCTACCATCAAGAGTTTTGCATAAGAAGGTTGGAGATGGGGTAGTTGAGCTGCAGTTCATGTTCGGGGCGATAACTGAGAAGGGGATTAGGAGGGTTAGGAGCATGGAGGAGGTCGAGGAGATAGCATCCACGATAGAGTTTAAGCTAAGTTCCGAGGGATTCAAGGTTCTTGAGAGGAGCGTGGAGGAGAAGATAATCGAGTGGAGGAACATGGATCCGGCCCTAATCTCCAGAGCAGCATACAGGCTTTCGAGGGTCGTCAGGTGGAGCTGGGAGATCTAGGAGGGATCGGGAGAGATTGAGGGTGATCGCAGACCTACACATACACAGCAAATATTCTGGAGCAACCTCCCAGAGGATGAATATACCTGAGATCGTGAGCTTCGCCCGGCTTAAGGGGCTAAACCTTCTAGGAACCGGAGACGCGCTTCACCCAAGCTGGCTCAAGGAGCTTAAGAGGGACTTGGAGCCGATCGCCGAGACCGGGCTCTATAGACCCAAGATGGGTGGAGAAGTTTACTTCGTAGCTCAAACCGAGGTCGCGACCGTCCACCAATATATGGGGAAGACTAGGAGAATTCATCACGTCATCCTGATGCCGAGCCTAGAGGTCGCGGAACAGCTTTCTGATAGGCTAAGCAGGTTTGGGAATATCTCGGCCGATGGGAGACCGGTTCTAAATATGAGTCCATCCGAGCTAGTCGAGATCGTGATAGAATTCGATTGGAGGAACCTGATATTTCCGGCCCATATCTGGACACCTTGGTGGAGCATGCTTGGGGCGAGGGGAGGCGTCGACAGCCTAGAGGAATGCTATGAAGATCAGGTTAAGCACATTTATGCTATCGAGACAGGTCTTAGCAGCGATCCCCCGATGAATTGGAGGGTTAGCTGGCTCAACAAACTAACCATTCTAAGCTCATCGGACTCGCATAGCCCGTATCCATATAGGCTTGGGAGGGAGGCCGTGGTCTTCGATCTCAGAAAGCCCAACTACATGGAGCTGTATGAGGCGATAGTCTGGGGGGATCAAGAGAGCAGGGTCGTGATGACGATAGAGGTTCCGCCGGCCTATGGAAAGTATCACTGGTCAGGCCACAGAAACTGTAACTTCGGCCCGATCCCGCCCGAAGAGGCCAGAAAGCTGAACTATAAGTGCCCAGTCTGTGGAAGAACCTTAACGAAGGGGGTTGATGACAGGGTTGAGGAGCTCGCGGACAAGCCTAGGGGATATAGGCCGAGGAACGCCAAGGACTTCATCCACCTAATACCGCTTCAGGAGGTAATAGCTCGGAGCCTGGGGCTGGGGGGCGGAGGCGAGGCGAGGCTTAACTCGAAGAGGGTTTGGAATGTCTACGATAAGCTTGTGAGCAGGTTTGGAACAGAGTTTAAGGTTCTCTTGGAGGCGGATCCAAAAGAGGTAGCTAAGCTATCAAACCCAAGGGTCGCGGACCTAATCATCGAGATGAGGAGTGGGAGACTGAGGATAATCCCAGGCTACGATGGAGTTTATGGGAGAATAGTATCTGAGGAGGAGTACGAGAGGTTGTTGAGGAGGAGGTATCCGCATCTCGAAGACTATCTTTAACGGACATACGGCGTCGCCGATAAACATACAAATGATCTCCCATCGATCTCCTCAGACGGCTCCTCCACTACGGGCTCATCCTCGGGAGTGTAGCTGAGGGTTGCGTAGATCTTCTCGATGGATAGATTCATGGAGCCTAGCATCTCCCTGATCTCGTCGAGGGTATAGAAGTTTACGTGGCGGTAGAAGTCGTGCCCCTTCTTCCCGAGCATCTCATAATGTCTCCCCCAGCTCGAGTCTCTCAGGATTACGCAGATCGCGATTCTTCCAGAGTCCTTCATGCACCTCCTCGCCTCCCTCAAGACGCTCATCGGATCGTCGAAGAAGCAGAGGCTTAAGCAGATCAGGATGTAGTCGAAGCATTTATCCCTGAATGGCAGGTATTCTCCCATCGCTTGAACCACCTCGACGCCCCTATCCTTGGCGAGCATGAGCGGGTTTAGGGCTGGATCCACCCCAAACTCCACCCCGATCCTGCTGGCGAAGACGCCGGTCCCGACCCCGAGATCCAATCCCCTTCCACCGAGCTTCAGCATCTTTAGAGCCTCGAGTTCGCATTCAAAGATCACGCGATTCTTCCTATACCATTCATCATATCTTAGATAGAGCTTATCGAAGATCCTGAAACTCACGATTTGATGTGGAGTTGGGCTGGATAAAAACATGATTCACGGCGAGAAGATAGGTCTGTAGCCGAGAACTTTTATCTCAGGGATTCTAGGAGATCGCGGTATGGCGGGCGAATCCAAGTATAAGGTGGTTCACATATCGGAGGTTGAGGCGCTGGAGGTGGGGGAAGAGGGGGCGGAGAAGGCTTGGATAAGGTGGCTTATATCGAGGGATGATGGGGCGCCGAACTTCTCCATGAGGCTCTTCGAGATAGATCCCGGCGGGAGGACGCCTCTACACAGCCATCCATGGGAGCACGAGGCATTCATCCTAGAAGGAAGATGCAAGCTCATCCTCGGAGAAGATGAGAGGATGATCGGCCCGGGATACGCGGTATATGTCCCCCCGAGCATGAGACACAGCTTCATAAACGTGGGGGAAGGAAGGCTCAGATTCATCTGCCTCATCCCGCATAAGTAAAACTCTCAACCTCCTAAGAATCCAGAATCGGAAAGGCGGACGACCCCCCACCTAAACCAGTTATTTACAGATTAAACTTGGAGAAGAGCGAAGTTAGGTGGGCCCGCGGGGATTTGAACCCCGGACCTCCGGCTCCGCAGGCCGGCGCCATATCCAAACTAGGCCACGGGCCCCTTATCTCGGCTAAAGTTTGTTGTTGTTAAAATTATAGTCTTGCTTTGCTTAAATATGGCCGTCAGGTGATTTGGCTTGAGCGCCTCGGGTGATGGGTTGGATGGGGATTAAGTCTCCGGCAGATTACGAGGAGAAGTGGGCTAAGAGGTGGAGGGAGGCGAGAATCTTCGAAGCGGATCCAGATCCGTCTAGGCCGAAATACTTCATCTGCGTCCCATACTCATATCAGAATGGCCCGCTCCACCTAGGCCATGGATTCACCTACACGAGGGGAGACGCCTACGCGAGGTTTAAGCGGATGCAGGGCTATAACGTTCTATTTCCATGGGCTTGGCATTGGACTGGTGAGGCCGTGGCCGGAACCTCTGAGAGATTGAAGCGTGGAGACGAGTCCATTAGGAGGATGCTCATCGAGATAGATGGGGTTCCGGAGGAGCTCTTGGAGAAGTTCACAGACCCGGCCTTCGTCACGAGATACTACACGGAGGAGAATAGGGCTGTGGTCGACGCCATGGGATTCTCGGTCGACTGGAGGAGGGAGTTCCACACAACAGACCTACATCCATACTATAGCAAGTTCATCCAATGGCAGTTCATAACCCTGAAGAACCGCGGATACGTGGCCATGGGCAAGCATCCGGTAGTCTGGTGTCCAAGATGTAGGAGCGCCACCGGAGACCACGATAGGCTCGTCGGTGAGGGGGTGTCGCCGGAGGAGTTCGTGCTCGTCCTCTTCAAGTTTGGGGACGCATACCTCGCGGCCGCGACCCTTAGGCCGGAGACGATCTTCGGCGTGACGAACATCTGGATAAACCCGAAGCACGAGTATGCTTTGGCGGAGGTCGATGGGAGGAAGTATATCGTCTCCAGGAGGGCCGCTGAGAAGCTGATGGAGCAGAAGGAGGTGAGGATCTTAGGATCCGTGAAGCCCGAAGAGCTGATCGGAAAGTATGCCGAGGCCCCCCTGATTGGGAAATCCATCCCGATACTTCCAGCGGATCTAGTCGACCCCGACTTCGGGACAGGCGTCGTTTACAGCGTGCCAGCCCACGCCCCATACGATTATGCCGGGATCGTTGCGTTGAGGTCGAATGAGGAGAGGTTGAGGAGGTATGGGTTGAAGGAGGTTGTTGAGAAGATTAAGCCGATCTCGATAATCAGGGTTCCGGGATATGGCAATTATCCGGCGGTCGAGGAGGTTGAGAGGCTTGGGATAAAGACCGATACCGATCCGAGGCTTGAGGAGGCGACCAAGACCATATACTCCAAAGAGTTCCATGAGGGCGTCATGAAGGAGAACTGCGGAGAATATTCGGGGATGGGCGTGAATCGTGCCAGAGACTTGGTGAAGGCCAAGCTAATAGAACTAGGATTAGGAGATACCATGTGGGAGCTCCCGGAGAAGGTCGTATGTCGATGCGGAACCGAGAACGTGGTCAAGATAGTCGAGAACCAATGGTTTCTAAGATACTCGGATCCGGAGTGGAAGGAGAAGGTGAGGAAACATCTGATGAGGATGGAGATATATCCGGAGGAGGTGAGACGGTGGTTCCTAAACGTGGTCGACTGGCTTAGGGATTGGGCGTGCACGAGGAAGACGGGGCTGGGGACTAGGCTCCCATGGGATCCGGAGTGGATCGTCGAGACCCTGAGCGACTCGACCCTCTACCCAGCCCTATACACGATAAGCAAGTATCCGAACCTGGGTCTCATTAGACCCGATCAACTGACCCTAGACGTCCTAAACTACGTCTTCCTAGGGTTGGGTGATGTCGAAGAGATCGCGAGGAAGGTTGGAGTCGATGCGGATCTGTTAAGGAGTATGAGGGAGGAGTTCCTGTATTGGTATCCGGTAGATATGAGGATCTCGGCGAAGGAGCTGGTCCCAAACCACCTAACCTTCTACATATTCAACCACGTCGCGATCTTCGATGAGAAGCTCTGGCCGAGGGGTATAGGAGTTAATGGGATGGTGAACATCGAGGGGGAGAAGATGTCTAAGAGCAGGGGGAACTTCATCCCACTGAAGGAGGCGATAAGGAGATATGGGGCGGACGTGACAAGGGCGACCCTACTCCTAGCTGCGGAGGATCTCGACGACCCAGATTGGAGGGAGAGGAACGCGATGGAGGTGAGGAACATGATAAACCAATTCTTGAGAATAGTTAGGGAGATCGCCTCGGCCAAACCCATCGAGAAAAGCGCGGTCGACTCATGGCTCATGTCGAGGCTTCAGAGGAGGATAGAGAACATAACCGAGTGGATGGAGAGGCTGAAGACCAGGAAGGCGTTCCACGACGCCCTCTACGGCCTATATAATGATTGGAGATGGTATGTTAGGAGGGCCGGAGGCTCGATCAGTAAGGTTGGGAAGGAGTTCATCGAGACTTGGATAAAGCTTCTAGCACCGTTCATCCCATTCACGGCTGAGGAGGCTTGGAGCATTCTGGGGAAAAATGGATTCGTCTCGGTCGAGAGGTGGCCTACCCCGAGGAAGGAGTTGATCGATGCCGAGGCCGAGCTGGCCGAGGAGCTCATCATGAGATTGATGGAAGATGTTAGAAGCATAATAAACGTGGTCAAGGAGAAGCCCAGAAAAGCATACATCTACGTGGCATCGAGCTGGAAACGCGGCCTACTCGAAAGAACCTTAAGTCTATTGAGGGAGGGAAGAGGCAGGGAGATGGGAGAGCTGATCAGGTGGATAATCTCGACTAAGCCTGAGCTGAAGAAGATCGCCGCAAACCTCGCGAGGCTCCAGATCGAGAGCACCTCATCGCTGATCCAGAGTCATCGGCCTGAGAGTCTGATGGCCATAGCTGGGAGAGAGCTCGAAATCTACAAGTCCGCGGAGGATTTCTTGACGAATGAGCTTGGCATAGAATTTGAGATACACTCAGAGGATGAGAAAAACCTCTATGATCCCAAGAGGAAGGCCCTATCTGCCCTACCGCTCAGACCAGGGATATATGTGGAATGACCGCGATCTCATCCGAGAGGCTTAAGATTCTAGCCGAGGCTGGAAGAGATCTGAGATACCTTCTCAATAGAGGATATAATAGGTCTTCATCGCTCAAGCTCGTCGGAGACAAGTATAGATTGGATAGAGCCGAGAGATCCATCCTCTATAGATCGATATACTCTTCCAGCGATGTGGGGAGGATAGCCTCGAAGAGGGTGATGGCCGGGGATCTAAGAGGCGAGCACGCCCTGATCGACGGATTCAACGTGATGAACACGGTTGAGGCCATGCTCAGAGGCGAGCCCCTAATCCTATGCGACGACGGCGTGCTCAGAGACTTCTCGGAAATACATGGAAAGTATAAGCTCACCGAGAAGACCCATGAATCATTAAAACTACTCCTCAAAGCATTAAAGGAGTTGAGAGCGGCGTACGCGAAGATCCTGTTTGAGAGCCAGATAAGTAGGAGCGGCGAGATAGCGGGCTACGCGAGACGGCTCTTAAGGGAAATGGGATTGGATGGGGGCGCCGAGACCGCGAAAAACGTCGACTCACAGCTCCAGAGATTCAAGCACGTGATCATGACCAGCGACTCGGCAATACTCCTAAGATGCACCAAGTTCTACGACCTCCCAGCATACATCCTGAGATGGATCCCCAGAACGAGGGTAATAAGCTTAAAGATCGCGTGAGGAAGCTCGCAAGGTAAAAATATAAGGTGAATCAGATCTAACATGTGAAGGGCCCGTAGCCCAGTATGGATAGGGCGCCGGATAGGCCGCCTCCAGGTGGCTTAGGCGATCCTCCTAAGCCGGCGGTCGTGGGTTCAAATCCCACCGGGCCCGCTTTGAGAATCGATAATGGTGTGAAAGTATTTTGAGTTATGCCGTTGGAGGGATGGCTCGCGGGAAGCCAATTTCTTCTTTAAAATGGATGGTTGTTGGCTTTATGCTATTCTAGAGATATGGTTATATAAGTCTGAGAACCTATTGTCTTGAGGTGTATTCGTGTTATGAGTTGGGATAGATGGTGGAGGAGGCGCTCACCGTTCTCAAGGATCTTTGAGGAGATGGAGCGGATGATGAGGGAGCTTGACGAGATGTTCTCCAAGTCCTTTGAGGATCTTGAGCGGGAGCTCCCGAGGGGCTTGATCAGGGAGAGGAGGACAGATAGGGGGATAGTCAGGGAGTTTGGGCCAATAGTCTACGGATACTCGATAAGGATCGGGCCTGATGGGAGGCCGGTCATAAGGGAGTTCGGGAACATCAGGCCGCCGAGGGGAAGACCCGAGATGATCGAGCTGACCGAGGCAAGGGAGCCGTTGGTCGACGTGTATGAGGAGAAGGATGAGGTGAAGGTGATTGCGGAGGTTCCGGGGGTTGAGAAGAAGGACATAAACCTGAACGCGACCGAGGATAGGCTGATAATCTCGGTAGACACTCCCCAGAGGAAATACTATAAGGAGGTCGATCTACCCGCGAAGGTCGATCCGAAATCCGCCAAAGCATCCTACAAGAACGGGGTCCTTGAGGTGGTCTTGAAGAAGGCTGGAGAGGAGAGGAAGGGATTCAGGGTCCAGATAGAGTAGGATCTACATCTCCTCCATCAACGGGACTCCGAGAAGCCTCAAGACGTTGGCTAAGGTTATCTTAAACGCCATAACTATCCCAAGCCTAAACCTCCTAACATCCTCCCGCGCCCTTAGAACCGGGGCCTTCTCATAGAAGTCGTTAAACTCGGATGCGAGCTTATACGCGTAATTCGCTATCGGCTTAATCGATAGATTCTCATCGAACTCCGACAAAAGCTTCGGGAAGATCGCCATTCTCCTCAACAACCTCTTCTCAACCTCAAGCGGCTCGGCTGGAGGCTTGGTTAAGGGATCGTCCCCAGACTTCTCAAGAATCCTACAGGCCCTCGCATAGGAGTATTGGAGATACGGCCCCGTATCTCCCTCAAGCCTTAGGATCTCGTCCGTGTCCAAGGCTATGAGCTTATCTATGTCGGGCTTTACAAGCGCATATCTCAGCGCGCCGACCGCTATCTTCTCCGCGACAGATCTCATCCTCTCAACGCTCCAGTCCTCATGCCTCTTCTTCACCTCCTCAAGAGCCCTATCCCTCAGCATATTCAGCAGCTCCTCGACCTTAATGTATAGCCCCTTTCTTCCGCTCATATGGACGATCTTTTCTCCACCCTCAACCCTATATCCAAGTCTCTCCGCATCCCTCCTGCTCAGGGCCACTACCTCATACGCATAATGGATGTATTTCTCGGATCTTAATCCGAGCAGCTTTAAGGCGTATTTCACGATCTCCTGCGGCCTCCTCTGCCTCACATCTATGACGTTGATCACCCGATCGACCTCTCCAAGCTTAAAATCGACTTCTCCGGCCTCATCGGTTATGTAGATCTCCCCACCATCCGGATTCGTCCCCCACACAGAGTACTTGAAGTCCTTGCTGGTCTCGCCGAGCTTCCAGGCGGCGTATGCTATGTCTCTGGCCACGTAGGTTGTCGTCCCATCGCTTCTAACCAAGACCTCATCACCCTCCCTAGATAGGATTGGATGTTTTGAGAGGTCTAGGAGCCAGCATCCAGCCTTCTCCCCGGTCTCGACGCGATAAACCAACCTCTTCTCCTTGAGCTTTTCGAAGACCTCCCTCCAGATGTTTAGTGATATTATCTGGCTCTCTAGGTTCAGTATGTTGTATGTTGCGCCTAACCTCCAGCAGGTTCTGATCTGATCCCTCAAAACCCTCTCGACGACCCTCCTATTCAGCTCATAGAGCTTCCCCCTCCCAGACTCTATCTCACCCACTATCCTCTTCCTCCTCTCCGCGAGCTTCTCATCCCCCTCAACCCTCCTGGAAACCTCGACGTAGACCACATCCCCGCAGTACTCGTCGAACCTCATCCCCTGAGGGGGGTCTAGGGGGTATCCGAGCTCGGTGAATCCTAGGATTAGGTCCGCCATCTGAGCCCCGCTATCATCGATATAGTTCAAGACCGTTACATCGTATCCGATGAATCTCAGGATCCTCGCCAAGGAGTCTCCCAAGCATGTATTTCTCGCGTGTCCTACGTGGAGGGGCTTATTCGGATTCACGCTCGTGTGCTCTATTATGATCCTCTTACCGGCCCCAACCTCGCTCGACCCATATCTCTCACCTTTTTCCAAGATCTCTCCTAAGATCTCCTCCGAATATCTAATCCAATCGGGCTTGAAGTTGATGTATCCCTTGACGGCCTCAACATCCTTTATGAGATCCATCTCCTCAGACCTCATCCCATCGACGATCTCCGCCGCCACCTCATTCGGAGGCTTCTTGAGCTTCTTCGCGAGCTCGAAGGCCGCCAGAGACGAGACCTCCCCATATCTGGGATCCCTCGACAGCTCTATCCTAGGCTCCTCCACCCCCGCCGATCTTAAGAGCCTCTCAGCCTCCTCCATCAATTTCCTTAACGCCATCCCCGACTTCGAGGAAAAGCTGCTAGATGTTAAGGATTATCATGTTTGAGATTCATACGGGAGGACGGCGATCAGCCCTAAAGTTATATTCGTGGCAAGTTTATCCAATTTGAGCTGAGATGGGCGAGTTTAGGGAGAGGGTCTTTCAGGATTTTCGCGGAGAAGAGGTTATCGAACTCGCATCGAGGCTCATCAAGATCCCGAGCGTGAACCCGCCCGGAGACACAAGCGAGATCGCCGCATTCGTGAAGAATTATCTCGAAGAGGAGGGGGTGGCCGTCGAATTATGCGAGCCCGCCGAGAAGAGGGTGAACCTAATAGCCGAGATAGGTGAGGGAGAATCCAATAGGGTTCTAGTCCTGAACGGCCATCTCGACGTTGTCCCAATAGGTGATAGGTCTAGGTGGAGCTTCGACCCATTCTCTGGAGAGGTTCGAGATGGATACCTGCTTGGGAGGGGGGCATCCGACATGAAGGGCGGACTGGCTGGAATAATCTACGCATTCAAGAGGCTCATCAAGTTTGAGGATCGGCTGAGGGGGAGGCTGAAGCTCGTATGCGTCGCGGATGAAGAGACGGGAGGAGCCTACGGAGCCTCCTACCTGGTCGAGAAGGGGAAGGCTTTGGGGTCGTCGGTCTTGATCGCGGAGCCGACTGGGATGAATCTGATAAATGTTGGGGAGAAGGGGGCGGTCTGGGCCAAGGTAACCGTCAAGGGAGTTCCAGGCCATGGAAGCCTATCACCATTCATCGGAGATAACGCGATAGTGAAGTCCACGGACCTGATCCGCGAGCTCATGAGGCTAACGGAGATGAGGGCGGAGCTTCCGAGAGACCTGCTCGACGTGGCCGACTATTCGAGAAATTTATTGGAGAGGTTCGTGTCGCGTGAGGCAAGTAAGGCGATAGATCACCCAACCATAAACTTCGGGATAATCAGGGGCGGAACGAAGGTGAATATAATCCCAGATAGGTGCGAGTTGGAGATAGATGTGAGGATTCCGATAGGGCTGCCGGCGGCCGAGGTGACATCTAGGATAAGGAGGATCGTCGAGAAATATGGGGAGGTGGAGTTCGTTAATGTCGGCGAGCCGAACTACACTCCACCGAACTCGGAGATCGTGAGGATCGTTGAGAAGAACGTTAGGGAGATCGTAGGGATCGAACCTAGGCCATTCTTGGAGTGGGCTTCAAGCGACGCCAGACACTTTAGGAGAGCGAATATCCCAACGATCCACTATGGCCCGGCTGAGATGGAGGGAATCCACGGATATAATGAGAGGGTGAAGGTCGAAGACCTGATAAACGCCGCGAAAGTGTATCTGGGCGTGGCCATAGACTACCTGACCTAAGGGATTCATCCATTTATCCTAGAATTATGATGAATTGATTGGGATGCCCGCGAACCTCCCAGCCGAGGCTCAGAAGGCTTTAGCCAAGTATCAGGCCGCGA
>Ga0190310_1000343_pt1 | contig 16101 bp, 18 predicted proteins | sample 48700778_MG_FD_165059 | JGI IMG/M metagenome (GOLD analysis project Ga0190310, IMG submission 165059) | Hydrothermal vent sediment bacterial communities from Southern Trench, Guaymas Basin, Mexico - 4870-07-7-8_MG | ecosystem: Environmental > Aquatic > Marine > Hydrothermal vents > Sediment ... | reverse complement strand
ATGAGTATCCTTAGCTTGAGTACAGTACCATCAGACAACTTAATAAATCCCGTCCCCACACTACTAGACACAGTATTTCACCTTCTATGTCTCTCTACCCCCCAACAGTTTAATACTTTCTTGCTTATTAAAAAGGTGGGTATCAAAAATCGGGAGATGACCATCCAGTAGATGAAGCCCGACAGGTTATTGACTAAGCTTCTAAGATAAAGCCATAAACCACCTCTAACAACCCTCCTTAGACTTGGTGAAGACATTTTCCTAGACCCTCCACAATACGCTGGCTTTAATATTTTAATCTAATGAGTCGAAAAGTATACTCTTTCACAACGAGTAGACTGTTTTCTACAGGGATCTGTGAGGTCAGTATTTGCCATATTCTTCTAGCTATTTGCTGAGGGGATTTTGGCGTGAATCTTAGCAGGATTAATCCTTTAACCCTAGTCTTTTCCCTGACTACCAGTTCGCCGAAATCCTTGTCAAAAGTCACAAGTATCCTATTTTCTCTATTAGCTAGATCCAGCACTTCCCTATCACTAAGACCAGGTGAAAACTCTATTACGGAAACTATGTCCACACCCCTCCTTTTTAAGGCTTTAACGGCCTCAATGGGCACGTTTTCATCGGCCAAAAGCTTGGTCAAGGCAATGGATAAACCCTCTCTTCTTTCAAAACTTCAGTCGCATATTTTAGAGCAGCAAGTATGTCTTCCCTCTTCAGTTGCGGATAATTCCTCAATATATCCTCAACAGTCCAACCATTCGCAAGTAGCTCCAAAATGAATTCGACAGCTATTCTCGTACCCTTTATGATAGGCTTCCCTACGAGAACTTTAGGATCGACAATTATCCTGCTCCTCCAGTCCTCCTCCATTCCCGTCTCACCTACTCTACAGATTGGCTTATGCTAAATATATTTTGTGCTATATTTTGTGCAGAGCAATTACAAAAATCACGAGATTTATACCTTATAATTTTACAAACTCGTTAATATTTTAAGTCAATTGTGATAAAGCAATCAGCAATTTCAAATAAAGGCTCATTTACTTACCGACATCAAATCAAGAAGAAAATATGTTAGCGTAGACCACTATCAATGTACAATCTTCATGCAACTTACCAGCCAAAAATTCTGTTTGTGATATTTAATTAACTTAACAATTATTGAGAAAACTACTCCATTTACCATCTGGCTTTTTATGAATTATAGAAAAAAGAGAAAAATTTATCATCTATTTTAAACTTATTCATAAAATATAATATCCAGATTTCTAAACTAATAATTAATGACACATTTCATCTCACCAACTTCTAATGTAATAAACCCCATCAATTACTCTAAATCTCTTATAGCCCAATCTATATAAGAAATTCAAAACACTTCTCGTACTACTCTTCTATATCTCAATAAATAATACTGGTTTAAAACTCCTCTAGTGTAGAAATAGCTCCCTTTAATACTTCATATTCTGCACCTTCAACATCTATTTTAATTAAATTAACCCTAGGCAATCTAAATACCTTAAAAACTAAGTGGTCAATTATAAATGCAGGAACTATCACAAATTTATTCGAGAACTTAATGATAGAGTGTGTTGACGGCCCTCGTATATATAGCTTTACGTATTTATTCTCCGACCAACAGGCTATGTTTAGTAATGTGACATTAGGAAAAAAACCCTTAGTATTTATTCTTAGTAACCTAAAATTATATGGTCCTGGCTCTATTGCTAAGATTAAGCCGTTTTTAGCCTATTTCGTTGCAAATCTTGAGTAAAAACCTACAAATGCTCCAACATCTAATACTATAGCATCTTTTGGCACTTTAAATAGCTTTATTACATAAGGCTCTTGTAATTGAGTATATCGAAGACGAAAATTTGCTAAAAATTGATTCTTTCAGTATATATGGTACTTTTTTCCAGAGAACAGTAATAGGCTTTAGTCCTGAAATTCGAGTTATTATAGGCAATATAGGCAACAGTCATTCACGCGTACAGTATTTAGAGCTTAAGTCAATGGTTGAGTCCTATCAGTTTCTAATATAAGAGTATTCGATTTCTGAAAGCTCGTTTATAATAGGATCATTCCAAGGTCTACGCTCCTCATATGGATCAGCATAATCATACGATCGAATGACAAAATAGGCTAAATAGACTGGTTCAATACCCAAAGTACTAAAACTACCAGTAATAGCCTCATATATCATAGCGACAAAGTAACCATAAGGTCATAAAACTCAAAGCCAGAAGTTAATCCATACTCCGGGATCAACAGAATCTCTGAAATCGAAATAATGTCTTACAATCTCTTTCGGCTATTTCAACATGAAGCCTTTAAGGTAAGAGTACCAAGGGGGAGCATGTTTTTCTAAGATATTGAGAATATTTGAGACTAATAGACTGTAATCTTTTATCTTTTTGATCTCTTCACTAAGCTCTTCATGACATTTACTCTTATCCAATATAATTCTCCTTTTAAGAAGTCTTAAAAATGCGCACTCAAGACTATTATCAACAACAACTATTCTTATAATTGTCTCTGCATATGCAATTCTCTCCCTAGCAATGTACTTATCAACATGATTAGTCGACTTTAAGAGGTAAGAATCTCGTAATTTCAACTTATACTTCGATAAATATCGTGCAAGTTTCTCTATTGTTGTCTCTGCCATCTTAGTAGCTTTTTCACGAGGGGAGTGATTGAGATTCTGATCTATAAGGACAAGTACCTTAATCAGATTTCGACGAGTCTGCTTGTTAATATCGATTACATGATTAATCACCCTATAAAACCACTTATTTAGATTTTGTATACCACCTGCTGGAAAAACTATTACTCTACGCCCTTGAATGTAAGAGCTTATCCTCCTTATTTCCATTTGGAGTTCTCTGTAACCTTCTATACTTTCCTTTAAAAGTTTTGTTTTAAATCCCAACTTTTCAGCGAGTTCTCCAATGAAAATACCATCCAATTTCCCCTCACATAAGGCTATTACATGGCTATATGCCTTAACTCGTACTGTGGACATACTATATGTAAAAGTTAGTTTAGATAATATTTACGAGTCGATTTAAATACCCCTTAAGTCCTCACCAATTTCATAAATCTCTCTTAGTGCATCACTACCGCTGTACTCTATTAGGTAATTTTCCCCGTTTTCTCTCTTTAAATGTATGACTTTAACTTCATCTAACATGTTATTTTCCTCAGCCTCCTTAAGTATATATTCAATTAGCTCAAGATTATGAGTAGTCATAAAAACTTGTTGTCCTAAATCTCTCACAAAGGAAAGTAGAATTGATGAATATAAAGAGATATAACCTGGATGTAGTGAAGTTTCAGGCTCTTCTATAAGAAGTAGTCCCTTTCTTCCTACTAATGCATGAATAAATGTTAATCTTAAAAGTGAAATAAAGCCATCGCCAAGTGTAGTTAAAGGTAATGAGCCATATTGAGTAAGAAAGACAAACTTATGTTTCTCATTTTCGACAATAATGCTCATATCCTCTAATTCCTCTGGACAATATGTTCTTCTAAGTATTCTTAAGACTTCAGTCTTGAGACCTCGTTTAAAAATTTCAGAGAACATTTGTCCAAGGTCTTCGAATCTCCAGGCTCCTCGATGAGTAGAATAGATAATGTCTAATTTAGAGAGATCTCTTCTATTCATGTATAATCTATGCAGTGATTTAGAGTCTAAACTCATAGGTTCCCGTATCCAATAAGTTATATCAAGTGGTATGTGCATATACCTTAGTACTTCCTCTGGTATTTGAGCTCTTTCTACTTTTCTTAGTATTCCTGAGATATCTTTGTCACTAATTCGGTAATGGATACTTTTTAGTGGCATCCAACATATTTGTCTTATTTCATCGTTTACGGAAAGCATAAAAAATAGATGTCCCGTCTTGTGAAGTAGATCATAAATATTATTACGCATCATTTCAGCCAAATCAGGCTTGAGAGTGTTCTCAATAAATCTATGTACCTTCAGTATATTCTCATGACTTTGTATAAAAGAGAGAAGTTTATTAACTTCGTAGATAAGCTCCTCACGAGACTCTCCTTTCGCTATTCCCCTCTTAAGTTTGTTTAACTCTAATAATATACCAGATAGAATACTGGGGAAGAGGTAAGTAGTAGGCCTAAGAAATTCTCTCTCTAAAGTTTTCACTACCCTAGTAATAAATTTCCTAGTTTTATCATTTATCCACTCAATAAGTTTATTGTACATAAATCTATCTTCATGCATAACCTCTTCAAGATCGCTGTACAGTTTAATAAGTAGTTTTACCTTACGCTTATCATCCAAATGGATAGTAATACTTGATTCTTTTGATTTTAAGTGAACTAGGTATCTGGGTTCAATTATCTTTTCACTAAATATTATATCTTTGATAATGTCCTTACCTAGAACATCTTTATATTCACTAAAACTCGATATTGCTAGTGCAATAGCATCAAGCACCGATGATTTACCAGTATTGTTCCTTCCTACTAATATATTAAGCCTTGACGGTCGTACAGATATTTCTCCAGATACACCTCGAAAGCTTTTTATTTTTATATAGTTTATTACCATCTTCAGTTTAATAGTACATCCTATACTTATATGTTTTAATCGAGCAAGAAGCCATAATACCTCCTTTGCTATCCAATTTGTACTCAATCCATCTGATCAAGATCAAATTAAGAAAATGTCCCCTGCTTATCATACACTTGCCAATTACTGTACTACTACTGATACTGGCTTACACGTGGTTGAAGATAATGAAATACCCAAGGGAGATATCTTGGACATTAAATGATCCCCTATAATCCCATATCTCCTATATTCTTGGGAAAATGTGTGATTATCATCTCATCATTATTTACTACAGAAAATCTTATGTTGTTTATGAAATTCCTAGTACGTACTAGGACAGGGACATTACCAGTTCTTCATCCTATTAACTCTATTGATCCTTAAAGTCCATTACCACCTGTTATTATCGAGAGCATTTCATAATTCTATGTACTCTATTTTAGAGTCAGCTCGGGCTTTTTCTTTTTTCATAAAGAAAATATGCGAGGAAAATGTTGGATCACATGGTCACTCACCGTACTCCTGAACTCATCTCTGGAACAAACACCTTTACACCAGCTTTTCTCAGAGCTCTAATTACTCTTCCCCTTCCCTCTGGGCATAGGAACACCATTACACCACCATTACCAGCACCACCAAGCTTTCCAGCTATAGCTCCATTCCTTAACCCTATCCTCCTAAGCTTATCATCTATCTCATAAGCCCATCCTACCTCCCTCGCAATATCATAGTTCTCATTCATGAGTTCTCCTAGGCTACTCCAGTCTGATCGGATTATAGCTCTCTCACCTTCCTCAGCTATCTCGATCAACCTCCTTACAGCCTCTATCACTTCAGGATCTCCTCTCAGATATCGCTCTCTCACTGGAGCATGGACAGAGCCAGAACTCCTCATAACACCGTTTACCTCATCCGTAGTTTCATATAGCAAACCATATCTTTCTGTACCTGCTATCGATGAGTTCATCACAGTCTCCGCTGAAGTCCGTGTGCTTTAAAATAAGCTTCCGAACTAAATCTAGAAGCTTCATAGTGCTTCATCCATTAACCAGTTTCTTATCAATCGATGTGTTTCCTCAACAGCTTGCTTTTCAGTATTCAGGTATAACAATCTGTTGGAAAGTTTTCTTGAAATTGATAAAAGCGAGTTGCGTTGCATGTTCAAATAATCCTCCCTCTCCTCAAAGCTACCCCTTCGTCTCTGACGGCTCTTCAGCACATCGTTTTCAGCATCTGTGAAAATTGTATGCGTGAACCCACCCATGTACATGAGTCTTAACAGAAATGTGATAGTGAAAGATTTCGGCTTAAGCGCAAAGCCTATAATCCTGCTTAAGTAAATGTAATCAGCGATTGTTGCCGGGATATACTCTTCGACTAGCACCACATAACCAAGTTTGAGGGGTACAAACACGCTAAATAGAAACTTTACAGCAATGCTGACCACATCTAAGTATAGCCATAGCTTAAACAACTTCCTGAAAATATACGATTTTTCTTCAACAAGGGCCCTTATCGGAGACACGTCTCTTCTCTTAGTAAGCATCTTCGCTAAGATTATTTCTAAGAAATAGGCAAGAATGTGTCCAGTCTTTAAGAAGGATATTTTGACCTTGCCCCTCCTACGCTTTAGCATTGAAGCTAAAAGTCTCATCTGAGTAGACTTACCAGAACCAACAGTACCTGCAAAAACTATTACGCGCGGTTTTAACATAGCATCCTCGGTATGTAGTACTTCGCCTTAGTTAGTATTATGTCGGCTCTCTTATAGGCTCTTTCATAGAGCTTGGTCGTTATCCAAAACTTTAGCCGACTAATCTTATAGTTCGGGTCTATAGAGCCTAAAAGTTCATAATCGTCCCAGTCGAAGGGGTCTTGGACTCATATTACATGCTTCCTATCAGGCATGGACCCATATTACAAGCTTACCAAAACTACCACGCCTATCCATAAAGCCCTCACTGGTAATAAAGCATATCCTCATACTCCTAACCCTTAACCAAGGATAAGAATACTCTTGATAAACGATCTCTAATCCTTTTAGCATCAAATCTCTTCTGAGTCTTCTCCTTAAGCTCAATACTAATATCCATAAGCTCCTCCCTAGATAGTACTAGAGCGTAGTCAACTTTCTCTATGAAGTCCTCGACATCGCCAGGCCTAAATAACAACTTCTCCGCATGTGTTCCTTCAACAATCTCAGGTACACCACCAACACTGGACGCTACTGGTATCGTACCTAGGAGGCAAGACTCGGCGATGGAGTATGGTAGTGGTTCTTCACATACTGATGGAAATAATATTGCCCATATATGTTTGTGTAGGGCTATAAGCTTTTCATGAGGTACTCTACCTAGAGCGATTAATTTACCATGAGACTTTGAAGTGTATCTCTCAAGAAACCTCTGTTGGTAATAAGGATAACCGCCTATAAAGTATATTCTGCAATTATGCTGAGAAAGAATCTTTGTGAAAGCCTTAACAGCTAGGTGAAAGCCCTTTACGAAACTGCCTCCACCACTAAACAGTATTGTTGGGTAGTCACTAAGCTTCTTACTTATGTCTGGTACTGGTGGTAGAGGATTGTATATGACAACGGCTTTATTACGAATTACAGGTATGTATTTCGTTAGTATTTCGTACTGTCTTCTCGATACACAGATGAGCTTATCTGCGAAGTGAAGTGAGAGCGTGTTAATATTGTTTATGTAGTGGCCTAGTCCTGAAACTAATGCACGTAGTAAACTACCATGCTCACCACGCTCAACTACTATATCGGTAGCAAGCTCAGGCTCTCTACCAGCTAATACAACCGAGGTGTATGTTAATGGCTGATAGTTGTGTAAGTGGAGTACAATCTTAATGCCTGGCTTAATTGATTTAGCGATTATTGCTAACGGTAGTAGGGTATGTGATGGTATGTAGATTGCATCTGCTTGGCTGATGAGTTTTCTGATGGTTTTAGCGTTCGCAAGTAGTTTCAACCACTCAGCAGGTTTATATCTTGTCCTAAGCACAGACCAGTAGATGTATCTACAACACCTTAGAATATCATCCTTAGGCTTTTCAGTACCCGATACGACAATCGCATCAAAGTACTTCGAGAGAATGTCCCTAACTATGAGGTATGTAGCTAACTCGGCACCGCCTCCCTCAGGCCAGAAGAGCTTTGTGAAAACCAGTACTCTCCAATCCTTCATGACATTAATGTATTCTCTTGATCGTGAAGATGACTCCTTTAACTTTATCAATGAGGCCTTTATATGGCGTTATAACAGGTTTACCCCTTAGCTTATCCTTGATTTCAGCCTTATCTATAAACAATAACCTTTTACCAGTACAACAAACAATTGTAGATCCATACTCCTTAACACTAATATGGTGGTTGAATTTTTCTTCAAAACCCTCAATGTATATGGGGTACCATTGCTTAAGATTCTTTGAAGCAACTATAGCTTGTGGGATACCTAAAGCAGATAACCAAGCACCGCCATCTACTTGTATAAGATCGCACATCTGACAGGTCTTTACAGATTTTTCAACCCATTCTAAGAGTATAAAACTCCACTTTTCGTACCCAGGGTAGAATATACCTACACCTCCTCTTGCAATACCGCTATCAAAACCAAATACAACCATATGCTTAAGCACTACTATAGGTACAAACTGCCAGGGACCCCTATAAAGATATTTAAAGGCATGATTATGAATAACTACTGCCCTTACAGGGTTTCCATCACCTAAAGTAGCGTACATCACATCACGGTATCCATCATAAGCTACACTATGAAAGTGTTTTGATCTAGGATCAATCTCTAAGTTTGTTAGGAGCCTCTTCCAGCTATAGCCGTTACTTGAAAGCCATAGATTTGTAGGAGGCTTACCATACTCCTGAACAATAATTCCTTGTGAGGTCTCGCAAGCATGCCAAATGATATTACTTTTTGCAATACTTAAGATCTTCTTCCACTCAATAAGATCCTCTGAAATGAATAGCCCATTATCTATAGAAGCTAGATATAAGTCATTAAGTTTAGTCAGTAAAAAAGACTTAGAACCCCTAAAGCTTAATATCTCTTCAATATTTAATACTGGGTATCTAATTCTAACAAGTCTTAGTTCATACTTTTTAGCTTTGATCATAGTTAATATACCCTCCATACTATCAACGTAGACTGCTTGAGCATTTAAACTTAAAATCCTCATAGTCTCAAACGTGAATGAGAAAGTTATGTTTTACCGGATATAACACTAACGCTCAATGGTTAGTCTTAATAGCTATAAAAAACGTATGATATGGGTTTTCGGGATTATGAAAATATTTAACCCTCGAGAAACCACTACTAACCAGCTTCTTTACAATATCTTTCTCTGTTATTAAATGACCATTGATTATTCTTCCCAACCCCCACTTATGACTAGTTAACGGGTCGCGACATTTATAAGTGTAAGGTAAGGGTATACACATTAAAATTCTTTTTTGAATTTAGATGTCATAATGCTAAAAGTAATATGAAGCCCTGTATAAGGTAGGGATATAACTATACCATGCCTACAGACTTCATAAAACTGATTAAAAACTTCATCTAATGACTCAAAATCTATGTGTTCAAGCACTTGTGCACATAAGATAGCATCAAAAGCTTTTCCACGTATTGGAAGTTTTTCTGTAGAAGCCAGAATGTCTGGTGTTGTCACTACATCGATGTCTAGGGCTAAATAGTCTATTCCTAATCTCCTTAAATAGTATCCAACAATTCCAGATCCTTTCCCTATTTCTAATACAGACTTAGGAGTTAAAGTTAATATACTCTTTACTTGGTAATAATAAGAAGTGAATCTTTCAGGGCTTTCGTAATTAAAGTTATATGAATCGTTATAATATGAATTATGCCTAATCATTCTTCACTTATCTACCTTGCTTAAATCCTTAATTAGCTGATCGACTACTATTTTGCATGAATATTTTTCCTTGGCTAATTTACGTGAATAATAACTCATTCTCTTCAGTTCTTTATCACTTAGATTTATTACTGATTTCAGCGTTAAATATATGTCTTTGGGTATTAGCTCGAACAAGAAGCAATTGTTATAATAACAGTAAACATCTCCTGTATGGGCATAACGATAGTCTTTGGAAGGGAAATATTTATAACAAAGAAGAGGTAGACCTGATGCTAATGCTTCAAGTATTGAAACTGTAGGTGCAGTGAATATCGCAAGGTCACTCATAGCATAATACTTTGGAAGTTTTATCCATTCAACTCTGCCTAAAAACTTAACATATTTATCAAATAATCCTAAGTTTATAGATAATTTTTGTAAATAATTACTATAATTTCCTCCATTACCTATAATTATGAATATTATATCTTTAGGAGTTAAGTTTTCATTCTTAATAAGTTTTGAAAACGCATCTATAACTAGTTCTAACCTTTTATATGGCCTTATTCCACCAACAGTTATTAAAACAAGGGCATCTTTGGGAATTCCTATTTTTTCTCGTAAGAACATTGAATGTTTTTTATGCTTGGGAGAGAACATATTCGTATCGACACATAGCTCTAATTGCTTAACTTTTTCTTCTGGTATGTGTATTCTACTTATTAAATATTTAAAGACCGCTGCTGAGGTAGCATAAATTAGTTTAGCCTTTTTTACAAGTTCTCTTGATAGTAATTTTAGCATGGATATCTTGATGTTAGATAGTCTTGATTTCTCTAAAAAATAGAACGTATGACTATCCAATATTAACGTAGGTTTTGTCTCTTTAAATTTCTTAAATAAATATTTTGCAGTAATGGATTTTTCTGGATGTAAGAAATCATGACAGTATATAATATCAGGAGATTTTATGTCTGTCAATCTCTTAGGTGAAGCAAGAAGTCGCATGGTTTCTGGCTCTACATTCCTAATAATATATACATTCCTTTCTCTAAACATAGAGAGGATATCTGTACTAAGCCTAAATGGGTTTATAAACATAATTTGTTTACCTCTGCGTAAAAGCTCAATACTTATGGTATACTCATGATAGCTAGTAGGGCTAGGAATATTACTTATTTGTAAAATGCTCATCATCTTTAAACCTTTATTTTAAATTTCATCGATCGAATATTTAAGCACTCCTTGATCTCTTAATCAGAGCTACTCTAAGACCATTATTATAAATACAATTACGCGAATAGTCTGATAGGATACATGTGTCTAGCGTTACATAGGTTATTTCATTAGCTCTAGCTTTCATCCTTATAATAAAACCTAGTGAGCTATGACTTAATCGCTCAAATCCTCCATAAAATCTCTTGTACATTTTCTCGAATTTCAAATTATCTGGTATTGTTAATAAAGAGGCGTAAGGAGTGTAAAAACTTTCAGTTAAAACAAGTATGCCAGTTATGAAAACTATAATAGAGAAGAAAAACCTGAAAATCAGAGAATGGTTAGTTTTAAATATACAGTATAGTAGCGATGAGTTAACTAGAACAGATATTGGTGCGGCATATACGTAGAGATAGCGAGCTATAGCGTTTTCAATACCTTTCCATGCAAATATGCCTGCTATAAGAAACATAAGTGAACATGTAAGCGAGAAGAGTGCCAATGTCACATTGAATATGCTTCGCTTATGCAGGGTTTTATAGAGGAAGTAAACAGCACTTATTATGGTAAGGATAGCTGGAAGAGAATAGGCTAAAAGAGTAATGATGTTATCAAACCAATATACAATGTGGAGTTCTTGCTCTGCAACTGAAGAAGTCATTGATCTTTCAAACAATGGCGATGTTATCGCATTTAATACCTGGTTCCATCGGTAAGGTAGATCCCGCGCTATCGAATCTATCATTTGAGTACCAACTTGGTAAAACCAAGTCCCCGTGAGAGTTATTGTTGCAAAATTGATTGCTCGTAGAATTTCCCTCTTTGGTGCGGAGGTTATGATACCAGAGAGAGCTAACAGCAAAAGAAATAACGTTGTAAAATAGGGTGATAGACCATGAGTGATTAATAGTGGAATTATAAGCAAAAGCAAAATGTATGCAAACCTCTTATGAGACTTAAATAAGTAAAGCGTCATAACTAATGAGAGCATACCGATTGAGCTTGGAATCAAGTCTTGAAATGGTCTATGCAAATAGACTGTAATCATTATAGTTATTATAATCCAGGCGGTACCTTCTAACGATCTAGTTTTGAGGAAAAGGGTACAAACAAATATTAGGAATGTAATAAAGCAAAAATACGTCGCTGAGCCTATGATCGACCATGATGCTTGAGGGCTTATCACCAGTACTATAGTAATGAAAGAGGCCATCAGCCAAGGTATTGGATAATGAGTATAGTATATAGCCTCAGGATATTTTTCAAGAGATCCAATTCCACCCGTGTTTACTATGGAATTTATGAAATAAACTCTTTGGTCACCAAACCATCCTACAGGAAAAAGTAAGTAGAGTGATAGCATATGAAGAATGAGAGCTGCTGTTAATAACGAAATAATTGCTGAGATGCTTTTAATCTTCTTCGAAAATATAAATGAAATCACAAAAATTATTGGTAAAAGCATTAGAGTACTAATGGAAATATTGTAGCTGATAAGTAAGGAACTTGAACTTACGACAAGTAAAAACAGTATGAGAAAGATCGCCACTAATGTGTGTATTTTATTAAAATAGTGCAGATTTATATTCATACTTTTTCAACTAGTTGTAATTATAAGATTGATTCATATAGTGAACAAAGTTTCTTAAATTCTTCCCTTAATGTCATAAGCCATGAGTGATATATCGAACTTTCTCCTATAGCATCTACCAGGGCTTTGGCTAAGGCTTCAGGACTTCTTAGAGGTATGACTATACTGTTAATACCATATTACTGCGTATATCATTTTGATTCTTTAGAGCCTCTTATATATGTCTTTGATGTACAACATTATGATGTTGTTCCATGTAAGTGCTTTTGCACAATCTTTCACAGGTTTGAGAATATTCATCGATAATGTATCGGCTAGCTATGGTACTCGAAATATTTCTAATATGTGTTTAGAGACTACTAATGGGGCATCTATGGCTAAGGCATCTACTGTGAATGTACTGTAGGCCTCTTTTCTGCTTGGGTTTACTATGTATCTTGTGTCTGCCGGTACGAATTCCACCACTCCCTATCATACGTGTATCGCTCATTCATCCCATTTCATTCCGTGCTCATCGAAATTCCCTAATCACACTTTTCATCAAGGTCTTAAATTTCGGGAAAAGATCGATTCATCGAGAATTAGTGACCTCTATCTAGCTCTCTCACTTAATTCCTCATTTCAAATAGCTGGTACCACCTTGCTATTTGAAGGATGTCTAGTTCAAGGATCGCGGAAAATGCCGACATAACTGTTGTCAATACTCCAATCCAATACGATACTGGAAGACTCATCGTATAAGAAAGCATTTCTTTTGAGAAATCGATTGAAGGCAAATATGCAACTGTAATCATGAATAAGGTTAGCAATGTTAATAATAGTAACCATGGTTTGCGAGATATTCTTGCTGACATAGGGATAAGCTTACAAGCCGCTTTTATTTTAACCTTGACATATGCGTCAATTCAGGATTTCTGAGCCGCTGCCTTAGAATATTCCCTGTAGGTCTTCCTGCGCCTCATCATCGGTACATGACTCAAGGTTTTATACTTCATACAAAGTATGTGTCTTGCATGGGCGCTAGCAGTACCAATTGACAAATTTTTGAAGATAAAGCTTTCTCTCTGGCGTGATGGCTTTTAACTCATCATGCTATATTGAGAGTAGTTACCATAAGACATCCTTGGGGCTTTAAAATACGCTTAATCTCAATCAAATAATGACCTAGATTCTGTAAATGCTCTATGGTCTCAACTAGTGTAATTGTATCGAAGTAGTTATTAGAGTATGGAAAGTGATTACTACTGGCATCTAAAGCATACGTGTGGAACCTTCGCTCATCAGCCTTAGCTAATGCATAGTGATCAATGTCTACTATACGTACCTCTTTAGCCTTTACTGCTTTAGCTACCTCTATAGTTAATTCTCCAGTGGTTCTCAAAATTAATTGATGTATTTCTGGTATAGAATAACTCATCTTGTCATCTAATCTATTCTTCATTTCTTCATTCTATAAGATACGCGTTTCATTACTTTACAAGAACTTTTTGTTAATGCTGTGAATAAGGCTAAATATAGTATGTTCATCATTCTAGATCTCGCCACTTTCATACAGCTTTCTCAGGTATATCTGCGTTACTTCATTCCATGTTTTTATTGGGGCTTTTTCTGCAAGTACTAGCTCATTGTTGAAGGGTTTTGATTCTGCTTCTAGGTTCTTCGCTATTTCTTTTGATACTATTGCTGGTACACCTATTGCTAGTGCTTCGGCTGTGAAGACGCTGTATGCTTCGTGTTTACTGGGATTTACTGCGTATTTAGCTTTTGAGAGTAGTTCTAGGTACTTACTTCGAGGCTGTGGTTCGAGGAACTCAATCATTCCTCTATTCCTCTTCTCAGCATACCTCTTCAGCTTGTTCTTGCAGGGCCCTCGACCCACTATCAATAACTTTAAGCCGAGCTCCCTCGCTACTTCTACTGCCAGTTCCAATCTCTTGTACTTCTCTACTCTACCCGCGTAGATTACGTAGTCGCTGTTTTGTCCTTGCCACCTATAGTTTAGCACGTCTTCCTTGACACCATTCGGTACTACAACTATTTTTTCTCGTATTCGAGAGTAGTGTAGATTTATCAACGAGGCTTCTCTCTTGCTCACAGCATGTACAGTATCCGCATAGCTAAGCAATGCTGATACTTTGCGTCTCCAGTAAACCCATAGAAGCCTCCTTAGAGTCGTGTGGCCGTCCCCATGATAATGAGGCGTAACAACTGTTTTCACGCCGCGAATACTATTCGTTACTGCTAAACCAGAGAAAACAGTGTATAGCGTGTGAACACTGTGGACATGAACAACATCTGCACTCTTAGCGAGCTCCTTCAACAGTTTCTCTAGCTCACTTCTCTTTCTAGGGAAGTGGTATGCTCCTCCAGGGCTCCAGGTAGGCCACCTAACAACTCTAACTCCATTAATGAACTCCTCTCTTGGCTGATTGGCATCAGACTCGCCAGCAAACACAATAACTTCATGGCCGAGTTTAGCTAATCTCTCCGCTATAGACTTAACGACGTACTCGACGCCGCCTATGTACGGATAATATCTAGGACACACTTGAGCTATCTTCATAAGGTCACTTAATGTGCTTATCGACTAAAAATTCTCCTAGCCATATATAGATCATTTGGCCTGTTTGCTCCAGATTACTTCTCTGGACCACAGGTTCCTCAAGCTCGCTATTATGAGGTAGAACTGCTGGATAATCCATGTCCTATATTGCTTTATGGCTAGCAGTACAACTCCTAACGCTAAAATGCCTAGGGCAGTGAGGGAGTGAGTGATCAGTGTGCTCGCTATCAATAGGGTGGTGGATGCCAGTAGTAGAAATGGGTTTGTTAAATGCAAAAACGACTCAATAGCGAGAACTTTTCTGAACTCCTTTGGTGCTTGCCTCATTTTCTTAAGCATTCTAGCGAAGTGCTGTATTAAATGCTGAGCCCTTCGAACTCTCCACCAGAAGTAGCCTTCGTTGGGAACCATCTCCTCTACCCGAAGTCCTTCGGGGATTATAGCCCTATACCCCATCAAGGCTACCCGCGTTGCTGTATGGCTGTCGTCCGCCCCAATATCGGTGGGGAAGCCGCCCAGCCTTTCTAAGAGGCTTCTCCTAAACGCCGCTAGCTCTCCGTGGAATATCGGCGTTGCATAGGCTTTGCTCTCAGCAACCCTTAAGACATTGTAGTATTGCCTGTAGCTTTCTTCAACCCCTTTAACGTTCGGTCCCGTGGGTTTCTTCAGGCATGATACGGCCCCAACGTTTGGATCCGAGAACCACTTCAAAGCTTCTGTAAGCGCTTTGTTAGGCCAAAACGCATCTACATCGGCGATAACTACGATCTCGCCCGTAGCGTGTTTTAACGCATGATTTAGTGCATAAGCTTTACCTCTCCTTTCAGGCTCCTCGATCAATTTCAAGTTGACATCTCTATGCTCGGAAGCCCATCTCTTAACAAGATCTACGGTTCCATCATCGCTCGCTGAATCAACGACAATTACTTCCATTAGGTTTCTCGGGTAATCTTGAGCGTAGATGTTGTCGAGCCTATCCCAGATAAATTTGGCCTCCCTATACGTTGGTACTATGATTGTGACTTTAGGCTTATAGTTGGGGTCTGTTTTGATATTCCATGGCCTGTTTAGGTATTTTGTTTTCATGTAGTAATAGTATGCTAGTGGTACTCCGAAGTGTATCACTGCTAGGGCTAATGCTACTATATCGAGTGTTGTGATTAGCTCCATCTAGCTACGTTTAGGATCATTCGAACCATTAAGTCGCTCTCGTTGGTTCTCCTTCTCTCTATAGGCATCTTCTCTGACAAGTATACTC